>Ga0209579_10000185_pt1 | contig 89203 bp, 74 predicted proteins | sample Coa_R1_2_FD_187152 | JGI IMG/M metagenome (GOLD analysis project Ga0209579, IMG submission 187152) | Surface soil microbial communities from Centralia Pennsylvania, which are recovering from an underground coalmine fire - Coalmine... | ecosystem: Environmental > Terrestrial > Soil >... | reverse complement strand
CCCACTCAGCGCCTCTCCGCTGCACGACCACAGCTTCAAGCGCGGCACCCGCTCCTGCAGATTCGGTGCATGATCCAGCAATGCCCGCAGCAGCGATGGCACTAACACGATCCGCGTCACTTCGTGCCTCGCCAAACTCCGCAGCAATTCTTCCGGATCCCGCACCACCTCCGCCGGCAAAATCACGCTCCGCACTCCCGCCAGCAGCGGTCCAAAAATCTCCCACACCGCATCCACAAACCCCAGATTCGTCTTCTGGCAGCACACCTCCCCCGCCTCGAACGGATACCGCTCCCACATCCACTGAAAACGATTCACCGCTCCCCCATGCGTCCCCTCCACCCCCTTCGGCCCCCCACTCGACCCCGACGTGTACAGAACATAGGCACGCTGGACGCCCGATAATTGCAATGAAGGGTTGTGAGGAGACTCGCGCGCGATGAGTTCAGCCTCCGAATCAAGCGCGATCACATTTCGAATCGAGTTCGGTAGTTTGTGCCGGACTCCACTATGGGTAATCACAAATTCGATTTTCGTGTCTTCGAGCATGAACGCGAGACGATCCTCGGGAAACGAAGGATCGAGGGGTACGTAGGCGGCTCCCGTCTTGAGGACAGCGAGCAGCGCGACTACCACATCCGGAGAACGCTCAATCAAAACTCCCGCTAACATGTCCGGCGCGAGGCCCTTCTTCATCAGATAATGGGCCAGCATGTTCGAACGCTCATTGATCTCTCGGTAGGTCAATTCCTGGTAAGTAAGTTTCGCGTCTTCGAAGCACAGGGCGACTGCGTTCGGAGCCTCGTGCGCCCTTATCTCAAAAGCTGCCGGAATGCTAAGCGCCTGTCGATCATCGGCAGCGGTGTTATTCCATTCCACCACGATCTGCCGAGATTCTTCGGGATCCATAAGCTGGATCTGAGATAGAGGCTGGTCCGGGTTCTTTAACCCGGCATTGACGATGTTACGAAAGTGGCCGAGCGTCCTAAGGATGGTCGATCTCTCAAACAGGTCGGTTTTGTACACCAACCGGCAATGAAAGCCGCGATCCTCGTATAGCTCCATCTCCAAGTCGAACTTGGCGATTCCGGCCTCGAATTCCAGCTCTTTCATCTCCAGCCCAGCGATCTCAAATATCTGCTTCGGGATATTCTGGAAGGTCAACATCATCTGGAAGAGCGGAGTGGTGTCCATCGAGCGCTCCGGTGCCAACTCTTCGACCAACTTCTCGAAGGGAACATCCTGGTGGTCATAGGCGTCCAACGCATAGCCGCGGATTTGCCTGACGAGATCGCGGAAAGTGAGGTTGTCGTAAAAGTCCGCGCGGAAGACCAGGGTATTGACGAAGAAGCCGATTAGGTTTTCGATTTCAACCCGGTTGCGGGCGGCAACGGGAGTCCCGACCAAAATACTCTGCTGACCGGTATAGCGCCAGAGCAACGCCTGAAACGCCGCCATGGACACCATGAACAGCGTACCGCCTTCCTGTCGCGCAAACGCTTTCAGGTTCTCGAGGACATGACTGTCGAAGACTATTTCCTCGGTCGCTCCGCGCCAGCTGTGTGTGGAGGAGCGATGGTGATCGGTAGGTAAGTCGAGAACAGTCTGCGCACCTGTCAGTTTGTTTTTCCAGAAATCAACTTGCTCGGCCAATACCTTGCCGCCGACATGTTCCAACTGCCACTGCGCATATTCCGCATATTGCAAAGGGAGTTCGGGAAGCTGGGGTTGTTGCCCGTTTACGAAAGCCTCATATGAGCGGGCAAGCTCGCGAAATAGAATTGATATCGACCAACCGTCAGTGATGATATGGTGCATCGCCAGCACCAGGAGGTGTTGGTCTTGATCCATGCGTACCAAAAGAACCCGAAACAGCGGCCCCTGCGTAAGATCAAACGTTTTCTTGCCTTCTTCGCTGGCAATGTGCAGGGCCACTCCCCGCCGGTCACCTGCCGGAAGATGCATCACATCGATAATCGGGACCTCTACATCAATGTCGGACAGAACAACCTGTCGGGCTTCGCCCTCTATCATTTCAAAAACGGTGCGTAGGGATTCATGGCGTCGGACAACCGCACGAATCGCTGCACTCAGGGCGTTGATGTCGAGGAGACCGGTGACCTGAAAAGCGCGAACCAGGTTGTAACCCAGCGCTCCGGGCTCCAGTTGATCGAGAAACCAGAGTCTCTGTTGGGCGAAGGAAGCTGGAAAGCTCTCTTGGCTCATTTTGATTGCCTGGTGGCACTTTGCCGTGCAACCCGCGACACGACGAACAGCTCTCTATTCCTGCGCGGCGGTTGCGCCGAAGTTTCAGTCCCCTGAAGCATGGGTTCAAAGTTTCCCTGATAACTTACTTTTGACCGTTTCATGAAACTGGCCTGAATTGCTCACTTTCAACCTAAACAAGCAGCGAGACCGAGATTGTGCAACTGTCTCTAATATCTCCCTTGACCGTTTTACACAAGATGGCGCAAACTGCAGATAATTGCAACCTGACGAACCACACTTCAGATGCTGAATCCTGAGATTTCGTTTCCTCTCAAATCACGAATTTTCTTGGCGAAGATTCGACTTACGGAACTCCAATGTTGTGCGCGAAAATGTTGTGCTCGAACCGCAATAACACGACCGTTGGATGCACCGAGGGCGTGCAGAACATTTGCGCCTTTTCCCAACCTCATATCGCGAATCGGCATCGAAGTAAGCGTTGACTCAGCATTCCTCTGGCCATCGGGAGGTGAGCAATTCAGGACAGTTTTATGAATGGTCACGAGTAGTCTGTCAGGGTACCTTTGAACCAATGCTTCACGGGACTCAAAACTTCGAGACAAAGGCCGCGACAAGGGCCGCGCAAGAAAAAGAGCGCCTGGCCGATCTGCTTTTGCAGACCGATGGGTCTGAGGTGTTCCCCGCTTCGCTCGCGCAACAGAGGTTGTGGTTTCTTGACCAACTTCAAGGTCAGACCGCCGCTTACAACGTTCATCTAGGTTTTTGGTTAAGAGGACCGCTCGATCTGTTTTCGCTCCGAGCCAGTCTGCAGGAAATCGTCAATCGCCACGACAGCTTGCGCACGGCGTTTCGATTGGAACACCACGAACTTCAGCAGGTCGTTGCGCGACAGATAATCTTGAGTGTTCCTGTTCATGAGGTCGTAAATTCGCAAGATCCCTACGCGGAGGCATACCGGCTCGCCGAACGAGAAGTGGAATCGCCATTTGACCTTCGCGAGGCGCCTCTTTTTCGCGCGCGAGTCATTCGAGTCACCGCCGATGATCACGTGTTGCTGTGCACAATGCCCCACCTCGTCACAGATTCATTGTCAACGCAAATCATGGCTCGAGAATTGGAGGCAGCCTATAGCGCGTTCTCCAGTGGAAAACCTTCGCCGCTCATCGATCTTCCCATCGGCTACGGCGATTTTTCAGAATGGCAGCGGCGTTGGCTAGGGACCGAGCAAGTTCAGCAACAATTGACCTATTGGAAGAATCAACTCTCGAACGCGCCACCCTTACTCGAGTTGCCAACCGACGGCTCACGCCCTCCTGAGCAAACGTTTCAAGGCGCAAGTCAGACTGTTCAGCTCCCCGGTCCGATCATCACCGATATTAAGCAGCTGGCGACTCGCTGGCAGACCACCCCTTTTATGTTGCTCGTCGCCGCTTTCAAGATTCTTCTTTATCGCTACAGCGGGCAACCAGACCTGCTCGTGGGAGTTCCAGTGGCAGGACGAAACCGGGTGGAAACAGAAGGAATCATCGGATTTTTCGTCAATACTCTGGTGCTGCGCGATGATCTCTCGGGGAATCCACGGTTTTCAGAACTGGTGAGGCAGGTCCGCGAGACTACTCTGGACGCATTCTCAAACGCTGACGTCCCCTTCGAGAAAGTAGTCGAGGTCGTAAAGCCGGAACGCAATTTGAGTTACAACCCGATCTTCCAAGTCATGTTCTCGGTGATCAAGGCCGCTGTGCGGTCCCACACTTTTGGCAACCTGACCGCTTTTCCATATGTGGTTACTCCCAAGAGTTCGATCTTTGATCTCAGTATGACTTTGATTGAAGGAGTCGACGAGCAATGGTGGGTCGAAATAGACTACAACACCGACCTGTTCCAGTCGAAGCGTGTCGGTCGGATGGTGGAAGATTACTTCGAGGTTCTCCAAGCGATTGTTGCCAATCCCGAAGCACGAATTCTTGACTTACCGGTGGCAGGCGCTGATCCCAAGCGTATCTTGGGCCTGTCATTACCTCAACCTGCTGCCCGGACCCAGCGCAGACTTTCATCCAGCAAAATCAAATCGTGGCGAAGTGGGCAGTTTGTAGCCCGACAGGAACTCCTCCTCGGAATCTGGAAAGAGGTTCTCGAAACACCGGACATTGGTGTGCGCGACAATTTCTTTGATGTGGGAGGCCACTCCCTTCTTGCGGCTCGGCTAGTCGCCGAAATTGAGCGGGCGACAGGTCGCAAGGTTCCGGTATCCGCTATATTTCGCGCGCCGACGATCGAAACGTTAGCGGAACTTCTTGTGGATGACGTGCCTGTGACCGCGGATCCCGTGAGTATGAAACTCGGTGAGGGCGAAGCCACGATCCCCTTTTTCACGGTAGCAATCCCAGGAGTTGATACGACCGGCTATGCTCAGCTTGCGCATCGGCTTTCACCGCTTCATTCGGTTCATAAACTTCAAGCTACTGCTCCCTTGATCTCAGGGCGGCCCTTGAGCGACGCCGAACTGGAAGCGCTGGCCCGCGAATACCTCGCTGCCATGCGTGCGATTCAACCTCACGGCCCGTACTGCCTTGGAAGCATGTGCGAGGGAGTGTTGGTGGCGCAAAAGATGGTTCTCCACTTGGAACGTGAAGGTGAAGAGGTAGCATTTGTCGCCATTCTCGATACCTGGGTTCGGGAGAATACCCAAATCAGATCGCTTTGGGCGCTCGACTATCACGTTCAGCGGCTTCGATATTGGTCTTCTCGACCGATTGATGAGCAATTTGCAACCCTGCGCAGGGCGCTTGCCCGGAAGATCAGACGTCGTCAAAACGTCAGCCCAAGTGGCTGGGAACGCGTATTTTGGCCAGGAGAAGGTTTCGAGCCTCCCCGCCTTCGTGCCCCGGTGCTTCTATTCAAGCGTCCTCGTCAGCCCTACTATTACGCTCCAGACCCCGAGATGGGTTGGGGTGCGCGTTCTCTGGGCGGCGTTGAAATCGTCGAAATCGAATGCGGCCACTTCGAAATGCTGCGTGAGCCACACGTGAGCGTCGTGAGCAAGGAGTTGATGAACCGGCTGCAAGCGATAGCACCCCACGACCGTGCGTCGCAATTGGATTTGGTCAATAATAATAAGCTGCCGACCGCATCAGAGTCTTCAGGCACGTGGACCGGTTTGGCAGTCTAGCGTGGAGAGGATGCGCTCGGAATGGGTACTGGTCCAGAGATAATTGCGGACTCGCAGGTGGCCGCGCCCCCCGGTGAAGATAGCACTGAGGGGCGCGGGAATACTACGGGCGAACTCCCCCAACCTCGCGAACGCTGCATCAAGGTAATCGATCCGCCAAGCTTCTCGATCAAAACGATCTTCACTGGGCTACGGACTTTTGCGCAATACTCTGACCTGCTGTACACGCTGAGTTTGTTTCGGCTGAACATTCGTTACAAACAGTCCGTCCTTGGTTGGGCATGGGCCGCACTTCAGCCACTTGCGCTGATGGTTATCTACACCATCATCTTCACGCGCGTCACCACAGTTGCTACCGGCGGAATTCCCTATCCAGCATTTGTCCTTTCCGGATTGTTGCCTTGGATATTTTTTTCCGGCACCATTTCTAATGCCGTCAACGGGCTGGTTCTGCACCCCAACTTACTCACCAAGATGTACTTTCCGCGGGAAATAATCCCATTGTCGTACCTTTTCTCAGCACTCGTAGACTTCGGGATTGCCTCGCTCTTGCTTTGTGTCATGTTGATCTACTATCGCGTTCCGCTCGGGTGGCACTTACTGTACGCGATTCCGATCGTTGCGATACTGGCTGGTTTCGCGGCCGCGATCGCCATGTTTTTTTCGGCTCTCCAAGTGCGTTTTCGTGACGTGGGGCTCGCCATGCCATTTTTATTACAAATTTGGATGTTCACTGTTCCCGTCGTCTATTCGTTGCAAGCGGTTCCACTGCGATTCCGGACTTGGTATTTGGTCGATCCCGTAGCCGGCTTGATCGAGAGCTTCCGCCAGTTAGTCATATACGGAACAGCGCCAAACGTTCGCAATCTCGCTTTCTGTGGTGCCACGACCCTGGTGTTTCTCGCTGTCACCTACGCTTTTTTCAAGTCATCCGAAGCGACTATGGCGGACCTTATCTGACATGATTGACGTCAAGTTTGACCAAGTGTCGAAGAAGTACAAGCTTCGCGTCGGGGACGATGCTCCAAAGCGTTGGTATAGGCGAGGCCTTGCGCGGAGGTCCAGCGAAATGTGGGCGCTTCGCAACCTCAGCTTCGAAGTAAGGCAAGGAGAGGCGCTGGGCATTGTCGGGCACAACGGGGCGGGGAAAACCACGATCCTTAAAATTCTCGCTGGGATCACCGCGCCCACTGCTGGCCAGATCATCATTCGCGGAAGGCTGGCTGCTCTCATCGAGGTGAGTTCCGGTTTCCATCCTGAGCTGACCGGGACAGAAAATATCTATCTGCACGGAGCCATGCTGGGCATGCGCCGGTCGGACATACGCAGCAAGATCGAGAGCATCATCGAATTTTCCGGGGTCGGCAAATATATCAACGTGCCGGTGAAGCGGTATTCGTCAGGCATGTATGTGCGTCTTGGATTCGCGATTGCAGCCCATCTGGATCCCGATATCCTGTTGCTCGACGAGATCCTGGCCGTCGGCGACGCTGCGTTTCAAGCGAGATGCCTCGATCGTATCTCGGAACTCCGAAAGAGCGGCCGCACACTCATTTTTATTTCCCACGACCTCGCAGCGGTATACAGGCTGTGCGACCGTGTTTTGCTTTTGGACCGCGGTTGCATAATCGCGGATGGCCCTCCGCGACAAGTCATCGACCAATATCAGCAGATTACGTTTGCGGGGCAGGACACACCTTCCGAGCAACACGGCGAGGCCAAGACTGCGGTATGCACCAGCGTCTCGTTCTCCGGGCCCACATCTTCTGACGTTATTCGAACGGGCCACCCAATGGTGGTGCAGTTTGGATATCGAGTTTCGGCACCGATACGCGACGTTGTGTTTAGAATTCTCATCTACTGGCCCAGCGGATACCTGTGCTCACAACTAACAACCGAATCCTTTGGGGACGGTTTACGTGTCGAACGCGGCGAAGGCGTGATCCAGTTCGAGTGTCCCAAATTACCGGTCGTCCCAGGGCTTTACCGCATCGATCTTGCCATCGAGGTACACGGTCAGGAAATCGACTTGCGGCAACGTTGCGCGACACTTCGAGTGGAACCCGGAACAATCGTCTATGGAGACTTTTTCATAGAAAACACGTGGAAGATGACAGAGGTTTCCGACAAGGTCGCTGCAATTAAATAGATCGGCGGAAGAAAATCGATGAGCGATCGCATCGCGAAACGATTGAACCGGAACTACGAACGATCTTCAGTAGTGCGGCAGCATGGTGCGGTTGAGAGCTGCCTTCACTAGAGTTCCCGCATAGGCCAAGTCGACGTCGAGAGGTGTCTTAAAGTTCATGCCGTATCGCCAACTGGCGGGCGCTTCGGGATGTACTCCTGAGAGAATCACGAATCCGCTTCCCCAATTATCTTCGGAAATTGCTGGCTGTCCATTCGGGTACTTGCCGACAACCTTGCCCCACCCTGATAGCTCAGGACCATCCTGCCAGTAAATGTCGAGTGCGCCCTGACCGGGAAAGGAAATGTGTACCGGCTCTTTATTGATGCCCTTATAGTAATCAGCATAGAAATCAAACCACACTCCCGAAGTCAGGTCCACGCCGTTGTAGTACGCGGAGAAGCCGCCAAAGAATGCTCCCGCGCAAAAACCAAGATAATTCAAACCGTTTTGTGCGACGGCATTGCGAACATTCGAGGTAGCCCCTGAGGAAAGATGTTTTCCGATTGTGATCGAGTTTCCACCGGGAACGATAAAGAGTGTATAGGCTGCGAGCTGTGCCTGGGTCATGCCGTCAAGCTGGCTCGAATTCGCTGTGTTGTACGCCAATCCGGCAGCGCTAACAACGTTTTCGACAGCGGTGACATCGCTTGCGCTAGTACCAGTCCCGTTGAATATCAGAACCGGGACAGACTTGGCTTGCGCTTGATTGTCATTCGGTGGAGCGGCAGCCGCCGATGGTGCAGAAGCAAGGCCGGTGGTATTGCCGACTAGCGTTTGCGTCTTTTCCGCGGGAACTATGATCTTCCAGCCTCGCGAGCCAAGCCGATCAAGATACTGCGTGCCCAGAGGAGTTACACCGAGCGAGCCCCCGCGATAGCTGACCATGGACTCGCCGGTAGTATCGCTAAACAAAATGAGGTCGGGATGGCCGTCACCATTTACGTCTTCCATCCCTGCGGCGGTCCAGCCGACAAAATCTCCGATCAATTCTTCTGTTCCAACAACCGTCGTTCCCTTGGGGCCTCCGAGATAATCGACCATGACTTGGCGCGTCGAAGGGTTCTGCAGAACAAGATCGATGCGGCCGTCACCGTTGAGGTCCGCAGCTCCGACAAGATTCCATCCCACTGCCGAGAGAGGGCTGATCGTTTGGCGATCGATCAAAGCAGTTCCCTGAAGACCGCCATAGAAGAAGACATCCACCTGGCCCGTAACCTTGTTGACAAAGACCACATCCGGGTTCCCGTCGCCATTTAGATCGGCAACAGCCGCAGCAGTCCATTCCTCACCGGGTGATGTCAGGGCACTGAACCCGAGAAAATCGGTGCCACTGCTCCCGCCGTAATAAGTGACCGCCAGCGCGCCGTTCGAGGCCTGCGAATAAACCATCCGCTCAAGGGCATTGGGACCGGAATCAGCTGCGCCGACCGCAGACCATCCTGCCGCACCCTTAGACGCAATGCTGACGGCTCCCCTGAGACGTGCTCCGACAAAAGTGTCGGAGAGAATCTCGCCGGTCGACAACTGCACCTTGTAAAGGTGGCTGGCCTGAGCGGGCGGAATGGCCGTGTCTTGGCAAACCGAGAAAACAGCGACCGAAACAATGACGATCATCCATCGCAAAATCCGCGTAGAGAAAGACAAAATAGAATGCACAGGAACTCTCCAAAAGTGCACGAATGGCAATGGCGAAGCACAGACTTCGCTATTTCCATACCGAAAATTGTCTTGCTTGAATGAGCAGATACTACCGAAAAAGCGTCGCAGGAAAAAACCCGGTAGTGCATGCCGTCACACTAGGAGTTGCGAGACCTTGGTGCCAAGATTGCCCGCTTATCTCGGGGTCGGCGTCAATTGACCGTTGAGTGGCACGTAGGTAGGCCGGGTTTTTATTCCGTCAGAGGGGGCACCATCTTGCCGGTGTTCGAAGTACCACAAAGCACTGGTGGTGGGACTTGGGGGACTGCGGTGGACCCCGGCGATGTGGTCTTGGGCCGCGATCGGGAAATCGCGATACCGAACAACATTCGTCCCCTCAGTTCCTGTTCTTGCGCTCTATCTGCTTTCCGTTTGGTTGCGGTCCGTGGAGTTGTGCCTACAATGTCAGCCGGAGCTCGCCGAGCTGTTGCAATCACGTTTACCTGTTTGATTCGAGTCCTACCTGAGGAGCCGTCCTCTCTGCCGGTCCGGGCTGGCGCAATATGCCGCCAGCCCTCCTTCGCAGTGTGGTCACAAAAAAACCCTACGATGCCGTTACTCGCGATCCCGAACCGCTGGCTCTCCCTTCGCCTGCTGGACAGCAACGTGCCGAACCACGGCTCCGGGATAAGGCTTATCGTCTCCCATGATTCCCTTCCACAGAATCCGATTGAACAACTCGGAGTTGATCATGTCCGGGTGGTTGAAGTTGAAACCCTTGGTTGCTTGCGCCCACCATGCGCCGTCGTGCAGAGACTTGACCGCCACGGTTATGGGCCGCTTTCCAGGGTTGCTACATTCCGGTACCAGGTCCGGGTTCACCGGAGGCTCGCACAGAATGCCCGGAATGGGCGCGGTGTAGGGCTGAAGGTTTGGTTGCTTGATGAATACGTCCGACATCGGAAGAGCATTGGCGTCGTTCAGGCCCAGGTAATTGACGCCGAGTATATCCTCGATCGTCCGAACCACATTGGTCGAGTTGTAATTCGTGTGCACCACCGCGCCGCTCTTGGTGTAAGGAGAAATTACAAATACTGTCGAGCGATGCGCATCCACATGATCCGGCCCGTTCTGCGCATCGTCTTCAACAATGAAGATCGCAGTGTCCTTCCAATACGGGGAGTTTGACACGGCCTCGACCAGACGCCCCACTGCGTAGTCGTTGCTGGCCATCTGCGCGAGCGGGTTTTCCAGACCTCCAACGTTGGTCGAGAAGTTGCCGAAGTGGTCGTTCATGAAATCAACCATTTCGAAGTTGGGGAGATTACCTTTCTTCACGTACTCCGTAAATTCGCGATTCCATTCCTCAAAACGGTATTGATCGGGCGTGTTAAGGTCCCAGCCGCGATAGTAGAGGTCGGTTTTACCTTTGAGAGACGGCCTTCCCGGAACCGATTGCACAACCTTCTGTTTGAACGCGTCGCGAACAATCGGTATGTACAGTGGATACCCCGCCGAAGGAACGACATAATAATTCTCATCAGCATAGAGGCCGTAGTGCCGAACCGTCTTGCCGGCCCGAAGAACGGTATCCCAGATGTAGCCTCCGAGCGCATCGGCATCGAGGTCGTCCGCGCCTTCAGAGGCGGTAATATCCTTCTTTCCCGGTTCAATCGAGGAATTGCCTGTCGGATCGAACAAGGTAGTCATCCGCACCGTGCTCGGGCCGGGCGTGCCGCTCGTCTGGTCAGGTACCGCAATGCCGATGTTGCGCGGATTACCATTCCAGTCAAACGGAATATTGAAGTTCGCGTTGCCATAGCCGACCAGCACGTTCTTGACCGTGGCGTCATTCGCGTGGCCTTGCGTATCCCAATTCCAGCCGTCGCCGCTTACGTCGCCTGCGTCGTAGAAATTATCCAGCAAGGCGAACTGGGTCGCGAGCAGGTGATGATTAGGGGAAATTGGTTGTGGAAACTGCACCCGCGTCGGATCGCCGTTGCCCTGCGCCAGATCGCCAAGCACCTGATCGTAGGTACGATTCTCCTTCTGGATGTAGATCACATGTTTGATGTGGTCGTGCAGGAACGCCATCATGGGGTCATGCCGAGGATGGCCGAAGCCATTGTTAACATCCACCAGACCCGACAAATAGCTGAGGGTATTGGCATCAGGCACGGGAATAGTCAGAAATCCCGCCTTAAGCAAGGCCGGGACGTATTCGTTGCGTGAGGTAGGATTCGGAGGTGGGCAAAGCAACTGCGAGTACTGTGGTGGTATTCCCACGCCGGGGCAATCTGCCCGGTATTCCAGGTTGGGGCCGGCGTTGGATTTCATGTTCACTACGAACAATGTTTTTCCGTCGGCACTGACTGAAACTGAACTCGGGTACCAGCCGGTAGGGATCCGGCCGAGCAGTTGCTGAGAAGCAACGTCGATGACAGCCACGGCATTCTCACCGCCGAGCGTGGAATAGAGCCGACGACCATCAGGACTCAGTGCCAGCGAATTGGGATTGGATCCTTTGTAGTTGTAGCCCGGACGCGCCACCGAGATTCGGCTCTTGACCACATCTTTCGTGGTATCGATTACCTCGATCTCATCAAGGTCACCGTTGGCGACGTACAGTCGAAGCTGATCGGCAGACAGTATCATCCGATTGGGTTCGCCTCCAACCTTGATCACTTTGAACGATCCCGATGGGCTCACCGATAGCACCTGGCCATCGCGCTGACTGCTTACGTATGTTTTGACCGGCGCACCCTGAGCATTCGATAATACCACCGGCCAGTACGGCATTTCGCCGACCGCAGTCGTCTGTCCGGGGGCGAAGAAGACAATTTCGTTGGTGACGAGTCGTGTTGCCGTATCGATGATCGATAGTGAATCGTTCTGATAATTCGCTACGAACAGTGTCGTTCCATCCGGACTGATTGCCATGCCCGCGGCCACTGCGGCGAATGGCATGAACATATCTAGCGCAATGGGATTGTTGTTGATCGGAGTGGTGACGAACAGACCACCAGTCGGGAACTCCTGTATCGGCACATTCGCGGGTTGATCGTGGTTCAAGAGCACAAATGGAGCATCGGGAACATACGTTCCATCGGCACTGGCTCCGCTGGTCGTCGACTTGTAAACCTCGACTCGATCGTCGATGCCTCCCGCCACATAGAATCGCGTACCCGAGGGATCCCACAACAATCCTTGATAGGTGTTGGGAATGTTGATCAGTTGCTTCTGCACCGGCTGTGCGCCACGGACATCGAAAACGAACACCCACTCCGCATTCGGCGTCATGGTTGACGATGGCAACCCCGTCAGCGGAAAGAGCGCGGCCCACGTGATTGGGGTACCGTCCGGTCCCTGCGTGTTGAAGTTTGTGTTGTAACCCGTGGTTAGGATTAGCAGAGCAGTGCCATCGGGACTGAGCGCGGTGTTCACCGCACCATTCGCATCGGCAGAACCGTCGGGACGCAGGCCGGTGGGTAGCCCCTGGAAAATCGAGCCAGGCGCAGCGGTCGGTGTAATGTAGAAACCGTCAGGCAGAAGGTTGCCTCCGACGGGTGCTTGGCTACGCTTCTGAGCACCTGCCAATGCCGGCAACACCAGGCATAATAAAAACGCCATCACAGGCTTAAAGCTGATTTTCCATCGCATAGTACCTCCTCCCGAGGCTCGCTCCCTTAGCCTTCACGGCCAAGAAAACCAGAATTTCTATTGGGGTTCAAAAAACGGCAGTCATCTTACACCTTATTTTTGTAGTCACCGCAAAAAACGTTACCGTCAAAACTCCTTAAGGCGCGTACCGAGTAAAGACAAGATCAGTTGCTCTTGCCTGCTCATGGCACGGGAAACAGGGCTTCATGAAAGCAGCGTCTTGAGACTTGCCATCTTGAAAGTGACCGAATCCCCAGCCCCCGGTCGCGGCATACTTGTTTGAATCCTTGACCATGAACTGAATGTTTGTGGGTGCGCCGGGAACAAAGGATTGAACCTGGCCAAAGACTTTATTGTTTTCATCCGACGGGACGTTGCGGTAATGCAAAGCAACCAGGATCGAGCCGTCCGGGTATGGGAGCTTTCCATCGCGAAACGCTTTGAACGCTGTGTCGTTGGCCAACACAGCGCCTAAACTGTTGAGTTTGCCTGCTTCATGGGCGGAGGAAATCCACTTCCAGTCGCGGTATCCAGCTGGCATTTCGGTAACGAAGTTCGGCGCAGAAGCCGCTTCAGCGTGTCCGGGTGCAGGGACGCTAAAAGCGACAAGCGCCGCGATGGCCGCCGATGCTACGAGAAAAAACATGAAGTGCTTCACGGGGTTCTCCCTTTCGTGTGTTCAGAACGAGTGAAAATCAGGATACGACTACGTCTGGACCTAACGGCGGGTTCTAGATCTTTTTGGCGAACAACCGGCGAAGTGTAAGTAGAAATTGCAGAAAACAGCAATAGGGTAAACCCTGTACAGCAGAGCTGACACCTTGGTTGATCAGCAGCGCCTGAGTCGTTTCTTCGAAAACAAAGCCGTAGGCTACAATTCGCCTCATGCCTTGCGGCTACGTCATCGACAAGGAACGGCGTCTGGTGCGAAGCACATGTTCGGGTCATCTGACATTCGCTGACGCAAAAGCGCACCAAGACAAATTAAGCAAGGACCCCGACTTCGTTCCCGATTTCAATCAACTGCTCGACCTGACAGGCGTGACTTCGCTGGACATCTCAACGGAGGAAGCCAAGATGATCGCTCGCGGGACTCTTTTCTTCTCTCCTCCATCGCGGCGGGCATGGGTGGCGAGCGATCCCCTTGTCTTTGGGATGGCACGATTAGTTGAGGCCTACCGCGAAATGGCGGGAGCGCGAGAGGAGTTTCGCGTTTTCTACGACCGTGCTGAAGCCTTGAGATGGATCGGTACCGATGGCGACGTAGGTTGAAACTTGCAGTCTCACTCGCCCCCTCAAGGCAGATGACCGGGCGGATGGGTGTATCAATGAGATCGCGGCAACGGCCGCGCCATCCGCCCGGCCTCAATCCCTTTACTTCTTTCCCACCAATAGCACGACGAACGAATTCGGCAGCGGCGCGGGCCGGCCGCGCGGATTGTCCGGAGACGGTTTTGGTGCGGGGCCGAAATCAGCCGCCACTGTAATGAACTGGCCGGTCGCGGCATCGAATGTGATGGTGCGCGCGCTTTTCTTGGTCGCCACGTTCTCGATCAGTGTGAATTTTCCGTCGCGCTTACCAACGAAGCTCATGTTGCCTTCTCCGTTAGAAGTCACGGCTAGCTTCGCCTTCGGATCGTAGGCCAGGCCGTCACTGCCGTCGCCCGTCGGGATCGTCGCCACGACCTTGCCGGTTTTCGAATCCATGATCGCCATGACTTTGTTGCCGCACGCGGCGAAGAGCGTGCCGCCATCAAGATCCATATCCAATCCGCTCGGCTCGTCGCACCCGGTCATCGGCCATTCGGCGACAACCTTGTTGGCCTTTGAATCGACGACAGCAAGAGTGTTCTTATCTTCGATATTGATGTACATACGGCCCTTTCCGTCGGGCACAGGAGTCTCGGGTTTGCCGCTGAGCGGAATTGTCGCGACTACCTTTCGCGTCGTCGGGTCGATCACGGACGCAGTCTTGCCACGGCCATTCATGGTAAAGACGTTTCCTGAGGCGGGATCGTAAACGATCGCGTCGGGCCCGTCTCCGGTTTGCACCTTCTCCGACACCTTGAGGGTTTTGAGATCGAATACGCTGGATGTGTTATCTCGACCATTGCTGGTGAAACCGATGCCGAGGTCGGGGACGAGCGCAACTCCATGGACGCCCGGTGTATCGGGAATTTCGCCGACCTGTTTCCCAGATTCAAGATCGACGACCATGACGCGGGTGGCTCGCGCAATGTAGAGACGGCGTGTGCCTGAGTCAGCGTACAAATAATCCCAGCCGCCGTCTCCTCCCAGGGTGATAGTGCGGACGACAGCGTAGGTTGATTGCGCCGCCGCGGGGACGGTCAGTGGGCCGGCGCAGATCGCGACTGCAAAGAATGCCAGGCAGAGAGTGAGTCCAGCAGATTGTCTTTTCATAAATGGATCCTCCAAAACTCATTTGTTAATGCGTCAAGCGTTTTATGGTTAGATCGTCAGCGCGGGCAGAACCGTGCCGCTGCAACTTCCAAGTCCAATCCGGCGGAAGCCCTCGCGCTCCGAGAATCCGCGAAGCGTGACTTCGTCGCCGTCTTCGAGAAATTTGCGGCGTTCGCCCGTCGTGAGAGTCACCGGATCCTTGCCCCGTGAAGTTAGTTCCAGTAAACATCCGCGTGCTGTCTTTTCCGCGCCCGATACGGTTCCGCTACCCAGCAGGTCTCCTGATCGCAGATTGCAGCCATTGCTCGCGTGATGCGTCAGCATCTGCGCCATAGTCCAGTACATATCGCCGAAATTACTTGTGCCTAAGACGACCGGGTCAAGGTCGGCCTCGCGCATTCGAACCGAGGACAAAGATACTTCGAGATGCACGTCAAGCCCGCCGTGCTTCTGATCATTCTCGTTGAAAAGATATGGCAGCGGCGCAGGATCGCCTTCTGGACGAGCGAATGCCGTCGTGCGAAACGGAGCAAGCGCTTCCATGGTCACCACCCATGGCGAAACGGAGGTGGCGAAGCTCTTTCCGAGAAACGGCCCAAGCGGCTGATATTCCCAACTCTGAATGTCGCGCGCCGACCAATCGTTCAGCAGACAGACGCCGAAAATGTGATCCTCCGCTCCGCCGATAGGAATCGGTTGGCCCAGCGAGTTCCCGCCGCTCACAAAAAAAGCAAGTTCCAGTTCGTAGTCGAGCCCTTTGGTCGGACCGAACTTTGGCACTTTTTCCAAAATGTCGTGTGTCTGTCCTGAGGGCCGCCGCACGGGAGTTCCCGACGGAACCAGCGACGATGCGCGCCCGTGATAACCAATCGGAAGGTATTTGTAATTCGGGAGCAATGGATTGTCAGGACGGAATAACTTCCCCACGTTAGTCGCGTGAAAGATCGACGCGTAGAAATCCGTGTAGTCACCAACGGCCGCCGGAAGGAGCATGTCGACGTCACCCTGTGCGATCAGGTGCCGCGTCACTGCCTTTCGATCGGACGCCGGCGCGTCGTGACGCAGCATTGCGTGCAGACGTTTCCGCAATGCTCGACGCGGCTCTGTTCCGAGTGCCATCAGAGCGTTCAGCGAACCGGAATCACAGGCTTCCGCCACGGGCTGCAAGCCTTCATCCGCCAGCCCACCTCGATGATGTAGCGAGGCAACATCGAGAATGCTCTCTCCGATCGCCACGCCGACTCTCGCCTTCGTGCTCGCCTCGCGTTTGCGAAAAACACCGAATGGCAAATTCTGAATCGGAAAATCCGAACTCGGAGCGTTAGCCGATTCAACCCAACTTTGAGTTTTCGGATCGTGGGTCTCGTCGAGGATGGGTTTCATAGCAGATGCAGCGACCGTAGATCCTCAATCGGTTCGGTGAAAGAGCAGGACCCAAACGAGATTGCGAAATCGCGGCGCGCCTCGGCGATTTCTTCTCTTCTAAGCCGATGTTCGCGCCAGCTGATTCCATCCGAATCGAGATGAAATGCATCCTGCGACTGCTCTTCAAGCAACAGAACGGCAAGCTTCGGATCCATCCCCGCCCTCAAGAACGCTGAAGCCAGAAAAACATTGAGAAATCCGTGCATCATTACCGACGGGCTATCGGGCTGATAGGTCAACCGATGGACCGAGCGCAGGGGATGATGTAATCCCGCAGTGGCCTTGAAGGGCACCCTGGCTCCCACACACACGCGAATGAATTCGATCACTTCTTCAGGAGTGGGAAATTTGTCCGCGGTTTCGCCGCCCGTCCTGATTTTCGCTCTCCGGCCGGATTTCCCAATCGCCGCAATCAATTCGGCGCAATTCTCAAGCGGAACTTCGAAGTAGGTGGCCATCTCTCGCGGGATGATTTCGGATAGCCGATTAACTTCTTCCGCACTCGAGACCTTCACTTCAACTGACTCGACGGTGGCCACTAACGGCATGCGCAGAATCCGCGAGTTAAAACTCTGAATGCGATTCACATCCCCAGCCACATCCGGTCCGAGAAGCGCGGACAGGCGCCATATCGTCTCGGCCGCTGCGGTCGGCAGAGCCTCGGCAGCTTCCGCGAATTCATCCAGACGCGCCGCTGGAACAACAAAGCGTCCGAGAATCCAGTTCCATTCGGAACTGGAATACGCAGCATAGTTGACGACGGACGCCGCCATGCTCAGCGACGCGGGCGGAAACAGCCCGGCATAGTCGATCAGGTCGCGCAGCAGCGCGGCCGTTGCGGTCGCGCCCCTCACGCCCGACGTGCTTTGGGTTTTCTCAGCAGTCTCCAAGCCCATACCGATCCAAATCAAACTACGTCTTGAACTTCTTCTTCAGTCCCTGCCAGCACTCAAAGTACTGTTCATCAAGCTGCGAAGTCTCCAGTGCAAACTTCGTCGGCTGGCACACGAAACGCGTCTCGAACATGAACGCCAATGTGTTGCCGACGTAAACCGGCTTCAGTTCAGCCCGGCTCGCTTTTTCGAACGTCTCGGAGTCGGGCCCGTGGCCGGCCATGCAATTGTGCAGACTCGATCCACCGGGCACAAAGCCTTCGGCCTTCGCGTCATACTCGCCGTAAATCAGGCCCATGAACTCGTTCATGAAATTACGATGGAACCACGGCGGCCGAAAAGTATGCTCCGAGACCATCCATCGCGGCGGAAAAATCGCGAAATCAACATTTGCCGTCCCCGGAATTTCCGAAGGTGAAGTCAGCACCGTATAGATCGATGGGTCGGGATGATCGAAGCTCACAGTATTAATGCAATTGAAATTCGCCAGATCGTATTTATAGGGAACGTAGTTCCCGTGCCATGCGACGACATTCAGCGGTGAGTGATCGATGCTCGCTTCCCAAAGTCGCCCCTGGAATTTGGTCGCGATTCTGAAATCGCCTTCGCGATCTTCAAACGCGGCGACTGGAGCCAGAAAGTCGCGTGGGTTCGCCAGTCCGTTGGCGCCGATCGGCCCCAGATCCGGCAGGCGGAAAAGGGCGCCGTAGTTTTCGCAGATGTAGCCTCGGGCCTGCTTTTCAAGAAGCTCGACGCGGAATCGGACGCCTCGCTGAATCACAGCAATCTCGCCCGGCGCCGCTTCGAGCAATCCCATTTCTGTATGAAGCAGCAACCGTCCTTGTTGCGGAACGATCAGCATCTCGCCGTCGGCGTTGTAAAAAAAACGGTTGGTCATCGATGCATTAGCGACGTAAATGTGGATTCCGACACCCGCATGAGTATGGGTGTTGCCGTTGCCAGCCATCGTGATCAGTCCGTCGATGAAGTCGGTACGCCCAGAAGCAGCAGGAATCGGGATCGGCATCCATCGCAACTGGTTCGGAGGCGTCGGCACTTCGTCGAACGGCGCGCTGCGCAGCCGTTTTGAGCTGATAGGTTCGAAGGGCTTGTGAGCCACCGACGGCCGAATCCGGTAGAGCCACGTTCGTCGATTCACACCGCGCGGCGCCGTGAATGCCGTGCCACTTAGCTGCTCTGTATACAATCCATGGGCGACTCGCTGCGGAGAATTCTGCCCGCGTGGCAGCACGCCTTCGACCGCTTCACTCGCGAACTCGTTGCCGAATCCGGACTGATAACGCAGCTTGCTTGCCGGCTTCTTCCCTGCAACGGAGATCTTCTTGTTCGCCATCGCTTACAGGTTCCCCCGCCGCGCCTGCTCCATTTCAATCGATTCAAATAGGGCTTTGAAATTTCCCTTGCCGAATCCGCGGCTCCCTTTGCGCTGGATCACTTCGAAAAATACGGTTGGCCGGTCCTCGACCGGCTTCGAGAAGATCTGCAGCAGGTAGCCCTCTTCGTCACGGTCCACAAGTATTCCAAGCGCGTGCAATTCTTTGAGCGATTCGTCCACCGGTCCCACGCGCGACGGCAGCACATCGTAATAGGTATCGGGAACGCGAAGAAAATCGAGCCCGTTTCTCTGCAGCTTGCCCACCGTATACACAACGTCTTTGCATTGCAGCGCAATGTGTTGAGCCCCAGGCCCGCCATATGCTTCGATATATTCCTGAATCTGGCTTTTGTTCCGCGCCGCAGCCGGCTCGTTGATCGGAAATTTCACCGAGTGCGAATCATCGGACATCACAATGCTCATCAGCGCACTGTATTCGGTCGAAATGTCTTTGTCGTCAAACGTAATGTAGCGGTGGAACCCGAACACCTGCGTGTAGTAGTCCGCCCAGAACTGCATCTTGCCGAGTTCAACATTGCCGACGATGTGATCGATGCGAAGAATGCCACAGTCATCGCCGGCGACTTTGGCTGCCGCAAATCCTGGCAGGAAGGGGCCTTTGTAGTCCCTATATGAGAGCAACGAATGAATCGTGTCGCCATACGTGTGGAGAGCGGCGCGCCGAACGGTGCCATGTTCGTCTTTGAGGTCGTGGGGCTCTTCGGCTGGCTGCGCTCCGCGGCGAACGGCTTCGGCAAAAGCTTGATCCGCGTCCTCAACTTCGAGAGCGATGTCGCGCACACCGTCACCGTGTTTTCGTATGTGATCCGCAGCAACATCGTCGGGCGTCAGCGGCGTCGTAAGGACGAAATTCGCCTTGCCCTGCGTCAGCGCGTAAGAAGTCCGCTGCCGTTGACCGGTCTCCAACCCACTGTATGCAACCTGAGAAAAACCGAATCCCTTGCGATAAAAATATGCGGCTTGCCGAGCATTGCCGACCCAAAATTCAACATGATGAATTCGTTTAAGCTTGAGTGGATTCTCCATCGTCTCCGTTCCCCGTATTTCATCTTCGCATATTCCAGCTGGCTGCAATGCCGACGCTCACCATTGCGGCTGTCTTCCAAATGTCTTCTCTATGAATTTCTTCAGTGAACTTCAATCGACACGACTTCCCCCTCGTGCTTGCCGGCCGCGCGATAATTCACGGATGCCAGCCGGTTCGTCCACTCGCATGAAAACTGATCCTCCCCGATTACGAGGATTGACTTGTAGTCCGCTGCATGGAGCCGATATGTCGTCATGCCGCTCAAAATATTAATGGTCGCCTCCGGTGATTTTGAGCAGTCGCTGCTGACAATCTTGCCTTTGAGAAACTGCACCGGTCCCACAGACCCTGCCTTTGGGCTGGCTGGTTTTGGCGTCGACTCGGCGTCTTCATCATCCTCCTGCGCCGGACTCGCCACCGCTGCCGGCTTGCCTCGTCCCGCACCGGGAGTACTGGCCGCTCCGGCGGGCGCCTCGGATTCTCCGGCATGCACCGGACGGACGCCATACTTTTCCAGAGTGTCCAAATCGTCGAGCTGCACCTTCGCCGCTGCTGCCGCCGCCCGATCCGGGCCCGCTTTCAGTCGCGTGAAGACTTCCCTGGCCAGCTCCCACTTCTTCGCGGCCACATAGATCTGTCCAAGGTTGAACTGATACTCCACATTGCGCGGAGCCAGCGCAATCGCCTGCCGTTGCGCCTCCAACGCCGAGTTGACCCCGCCGCCCTCAACCCGAGCCATGCCCAGCATGTTGTAGGCGTCGGCCAACTCCGGATACCAATCCGCGACCGCTCGCAAATCCTGCATCATATTCGCGAGTCCCCGTATTTCGCTCCGCGTGGCCTGCGCCTGCTGATACTTCATCGCCGAACGGTAGTACCAGATCCAGGGATCCTGCGCATTCAGCTCCTGCGCTTGCTCCAAGGCATCCGCGGCGGCATCAAACTTTTTTTGCCGAATGTCGTCCGCGGCCAGTCCCCGCCTCGCCGGCTCGTTGTCCTTCGGGTCCGTGGTCAGTTGCTGTAGATCGTGCACCGCCTGATCGTGATGCTCCGGAACTCGCGCCATCGCGTCGGCAATCAGCGCTCTGGCATCATCCTCTTTCGGCGGAACTACCGTCATTCCGATTTCGTCCGTGTCAAACGGAACCGCCATACGCACGGGTTGCAGCTGATCGATTGGATCGACAATCGGCTTTTTCGATTGATCGAGAGCGATTCCAAGTCCACTGAGCGTCTTGAAGTAATCTTTTACCGCCGTTTCCATCTGTTCCGGCGACAGATCAAAAGCCTGCACCATCGCCTTGTCGACAGGTACATGCTGATTCAGGACCAGATCGAAGTAAGTCCCGGCCTCGGGCAACTTGTTCTTGTTCAGCAAATAGTGGACGACCATCCAGGACTGCGCATAGTACAGAGTGTTGTGACTGCCTTCGCGTTTTCCGTATCCGTCATGCTTCATCGTGAACAGATCGGTCATCGACAGCCACACGGGAGAACTTGCTAACTGAGTCAGTGACTGCGGAACCTTTGGGTCTCGCGTCATCTCGTCGAAGACGTCTTCGTGCCACTCCGGCGCGAGTTCAGGATCGCCACCAAGTTCCACGTCTTTGCCGATCTGGATCGAACCAAAGTATTCCGCCAGGCCTTCGTCGAACCATCCCTGAGCAGGCGGGTAGTTGAAATTCAGAAGATAGTGCGCCAGCGGATGCGCAATCGAACGCCAAGGATCGGCTTCGAACAGATTCAACACGATGAAAATGCGATCATTCCCGGGAACGTAGAACCCAGCCGCCATACTCTGCTTCCCAGGAGCGACCATGCCATATTGCTTGTCGCTCTTGAGCGCGATGACGGTAATCGGTATCGGCATTTGCAGCTTCTTTTTTAATATTAGCTGCCCAAAAACTGCGCGCATCTGCTCCATGCGTAAGGCAACTTCGCGCCCCCGCTTGTCTCCCGCATCCGTGAGCACCTGGAAATGGGCGGTATGCACTTCGAGCCATTTCGGCTCGTCCTTGGCGAATGCTGGCTTGGGTGAAACGAAATTCAGGCCGACAAACATCACTAGAAATGCACCGAGCATCATGCGTTTCGGGGCCATGCGTTTCGAAGCATTCACGCACCGATGATCGAGGGCTTGGAGGCGAATCATGATGGACCCGAGGGCACTCCACGAAATGCTAGCACGCCAGCCAACCAGCACGCTGCCGCCCTTCACGACGATGGACGCGCAAAAATCCTTGCACCTCGCAACCCGCGGCGCATCCAAAGTTGTGTGTGCTAATTTCATCGACAGGATTTCGACTAGGTGCACCATGAGAATTTCTCAATTGATCGCCACCGCCTGCTTGTCTTGTGCTCTCACAACGCTGTTCGCGCAAGCGCCGGATGACGCGACACTGATTTCGAACCCAGTCTACGAAAAGAACTGCGCCAAATGTCACGGCAAATCCGCCGAAGGGCGACATTTCGGCGGACCATCGCTCGTCTCCGAAAAAACGATTTCGGCTTCGGCCGACGACCTGCGCAAGATCATCACCAACGGCAAAGGACACATGCCGAAATACTCCGGCAAGATCTCCGCGGAAGAGATCGACAGGCTGGTCCAGCAGATCAAAGCGGGCAAACCGAAACAGTAGCCGAGAGCATGAATCCCCGCGCCCGGCCCATCCAAACTCCTGTGATACATTTACGCTTTGCTTGACCAAATCAGCGCCTCAGGTGTCAGGAGATTGCCATGCAGAGCCGCATCGTGGGCACAACCATGCCCGTGCTGGAATTTACGCTCGAACCGAACGAGTCGGTCATTTCCGAAGCCGGCGAACTCTCCTGGATGACCAGTTCCATTCAACTCACTACCCACACACAAATGGGCGGAGGAGGCGGGATTTTCGGCGCAATCAAGCGCGTCGCCGGCGGCGGCACACTGTTTATGACGGAATACCGCGCCGGAGGAGCACGCGGCGAGATTGCATTTGCCACAAAACTTCCCGGGCACATCGTTCCCGTCGAAGTCGGCCCTGGCCACGAGTACATGATCCATCGCCATGGCTTTCTTTGCTCCACGCCCCAAATTCAGATCGGCGTTGGCTTTCAGCAGTCGCTGGGTGCGGGAATCTTCGGCGGCGACGGATTTCTACTCCAGCACCTCTCCGGTCAAGGGACGGCCTGGCTGGAGCTCTCCGGCGAATTGATCATCAAAGACCTCCAGCCGGGAGAAAGCCTCCGTGTTCACCCCGGCCATGTTGGTGCGTTTCAGTCGAGTGTCACGTTTCGAATCGTAACCGTGCCGGGGATCAAGAACATGATTTTCGGCGGCGATGGAATTTTCCTGGCCGCGCTGACCGGACCCGGCCGCGTTTGGTTGCAGACTCTGCCGATCGCTCAGCTGGCACACAAGCTCCAGCAATATATGCCGCATTCGTCGGGTGATGCGGCCAAGGGAGGCGTGGTCGGCGGCATCGTCGGCTCGATTCTCGAGGGAATGAAATAATCGGCTGAATCAGCGCATGAACCTGCCCGCGTCAATCTCACCGATCGCCGCACCATCACGCCTCGCCTGGATCGACTGGATGCGCGGGATGGCTTGCATCCTGATGTTCCAGACTCATTGTTATGACGCGTGGTTGGGTGGCGACGCTCGCAACTCATCTTTCCTCGAAAGATCCCAGCTTCTCGGCACGCTGCCAGCGCCAATGTTCTTATTTCTCGCCGGCGTTTCCTTTGCGCTGATCATCACCAAGCTGACCGCAAAGAATCTCACTCCCGCCGAAGTGACCGGCAAAATGGCGCGGCGCGGCGCGGAGATCCTGGCCTTCGGACTGCTTTTCCGCTTACAGGAGTATGTGATCGCGTGGGGATGGGCGCCATGGTCCGACCTGTTCCGCGTGGATATCCTTAACACGATCGGGGTCTCGATGATTCTCATGGCCCTGCTCTGTGGCGTCACGCTGATATTCGCGAACGCGGGCGGGGTTCGCCGCGAAACAACGTTGACTGTCTCCGCCATCGTTGCAGCAGCAGTAATTGCTCTGCTCACTCCGCCCTTGTATACGACATGGCGCCCCACCTGGCTGCCCTGGCCGCTCGAATCCTATATCGACGGATGCCACAATCTCGGAGCGCCACAGTCCTGGCTTTTTCCACTCTTTCCCTGGTCAGCCTTCGCTTTCGCAGGTCTTGCGGCCGGCTTCGTTCTTTTCACCGACAAAGCGCAGGCTCACTCATCAAAAACTCTGGGCCTCTTCTCCGCCGTCGGAATCGTCGGAATTTTGGCAGCGTACGCGCTCGATCACTCTTCGATCCACATTTATTCTGTCTACGACTATTGGCACACCAGCCCTAATTTTCTGATGATGCGCGTCGGTCTCTTATTAGTGATCGCGTTTTTGAGCTATGCCTGGTGCAACTGGGGTCTCGGAACACGAGGTTTCAGCCCGCTGATCCAACTCGGACAAACTTCGCTGCTCGTCTACTGGGTACACATCGAATTCGTCTACGGACGGTTTTCGATTCTCCCAAAGCGAGCACAGTCAATCGCGACCGCATCCCGCGGACTGATTGAGATCATCCTTTTCATGCTCGTGCTGTCTCTGCTCCGAACGCGGATCAACTGGAAGAAATTCAGTTGGCAAACGATGACCCGCCGGGTTCAGCCGGCGTAGCCGTCTGGCTCACTCGATTTCGGCTGACAACTGAATCAAGGCATTTTGCACCAGCTTCAATCCCATTCTCCATTGTTGGCGGGCATCATTCTCGTCACTTCCGAAGCCACTCACGTAGATCGTGCAGTAAAAACCGTCTTTTGTTGAACCGTCGCGCTCGAAATAACAACGGCGTATGCACGCCTCCAGCGTCGCCGCGACCTCAGTCGCACGCGTCAACAACTTGACCAATTTCCCGGCAAAGTCCTCGTGCGCGCCAAAAGACAGGCGTCGCGCCGCGTCGCAGAACACTAGGTCCACATAACTTGCAAACTTGCAGGAACACTCATAGATCTCTTCCTCTGGACTCAACTCGGTAGTCGCCCAGGCATCACATTTGGCCGTCTCCACGGCCGTTCGCGGAGAATTCGCCGCGCAGAGAAATTCCTTTAGCTCAGGAAACCGCTGCGCTTCTTCGATCTTCGCAATCAGCTCTGGATGGCGCTTCAGGTCTAGATACGCGAGCTTGCCAGCCGGATCAGTCCATGGGAAGTCGAGCACCGGATCGTCGTTTCCCAATTCGATCGAGAAGTCGGCATCCATTAAGGCTCCGTTCGTTGGAACCGGCGCAGGAATTCGACGATTTCGTGTTCCGCCCAATAACCGTCGTCACGGCCGGAGCCGCGCCCATTAGCCGCCTCTGTGGGCACGCCCACGAACGCACAGTGCCCCCCATCCCGTGGCTCGATGAATGTGATATTGGGATTCGAGAGTATCTTCTGCCGCGTCTCTTCTATAATCCGAATGAAGGGATCGTTCGCGGCATGCAAAATCAGCGCGGGCACGGCAATGTCGCCGACCACATGGGCCGCCGACGCGCGGTCATAATAATCGTCGACACCTTTGAAGCCGCAGTAGTAGGCGGTAATCTTGTCGTCAAACTCCCGCAGACTGCGAATGCCGCGCAGTCGGCTCGTATCGAAGTTCTCGGGAAACAGCCGCGCTTTCTGCACCATCCGACGATGGAGAGCCCACAAGAAATATTTCTCGTAGAGCCGATTCGAAAATTCGTGCAAAGTGTTAGACGAAGTAGAAAGATCAATCGCCGGGCAGCACGCTGCGACAGCAAGAAACTGTGAGGGACCACCGGTCGCCCACTCCCCAGCCAGTTTCAGCACGATATTGCCACCCATGGAAAAGCCAACCAACGCCAGACGCGAAATACCGTCACGCGCGATCACATCGCGCGCCACGACCGCTACATCGTTCGACAGGCCGGAATGATAAAGGACAGGAGCAAGCGCATCCGTGCCGCCGCAGTTGCGCTGGTTGTAGCGGATTACATTCATTCCGGCGGCGAGCGCCTTCTCGGTGACCCCAAGCATGTACTGCGACTCGCTCGACCCTTCCAGTCCGTGCACAATGATGACGGTCAGCGCTTGCGCTCGATTTTCCTGCCAGTGGCAGTGGCAAAGCACCCTGACGCCCGGCTCGACTTCAATGAAACGCTCCTCCGGCGGAGGCACGTTAAACCGTCGCTGGATCACAAAACTAGCTAGAGTCTGAACATGACCTCCACTGAGCCCGCGCCGTGCAACGAAAGGACGGGTCGGCAGCTGAGTCCGAGGCGTAACTGTTTGCGAAGTGACCACGCTTTGATTTTAAATAGAAGCAGCACTTTTCTCCGCGGAGTTCCCTCATGCCCATCTTTGAGTACGTCTGCAAGGAATGCCAGAACGAGTTCGAGGCGCTGGTTTTTGGCTCGCAAAAAACCGAATGCCCGAAGTGCAAGAGCAAGAAACTCGAGCCTCAACTCTCAGTGTTTGCCGTCTCCGCAAAGGGCGGGTCTTCGCACCCGTCGATGTCGGCAGGCTCACCGGGAGCATGCGGATCATGTGGCGATCCGCGCGGTGCCGGGGCCTGCTCAATGAAAGACTTCAACTAGAATCTCTCTTTTGCTCAAACATCCCGCGGTCAAAGCCGAGCCGCGACATTTGCCGCGTCCCCACTCCATTTTTACCCTTATCACAACGTAACTTCGGGAACACCTCCGTGTAACTGATGTGACGTTTCGTTTTGGCGGGTTCGTGGTTATGATCCGCTTGCATTCGTTAGTTGCGGACGAATACAGATCGCGGCGAACTATGGATCGGCGAAAAGAGGGCAGACTGGACCTGGCGTTTCCGGTGCGGATCTGGGGGGTTGACCGGCTGTCCCAACCTTTCGCGGAGATTGTAAGGGTGCGCAACGTCAGCAACGGCGGGGCAGTCTTGACCGGTGTACGGGCCAAAGTTCAGACCGGAGAGTTACTGGACATGCAACTCGGCGCATCGCGGACACAAGTTCGTATCGTTTGGATGAATCTTTCGGGAGAGGCCGGCATACAGGCTCTGGCAACGGAGCCCCCAGTCTTTGATATGGGCGTCGGCTTCGCCAAAGTTTTTGAGATGGTGGGGACCGGATAGGCCTAAAGCCGAATGGCACTGATCGGCCAACTAACGTGGATTCACGTGGCCGGTTCCCACTTTTGTTTGTTTCTTCATTCCATCAAAAAGCGCGTAATGTCCGCCTAGGTTTTTGGGCCTGGGCTTCGATTGAGTGCCTTCCGCGGACAAGGATCACCTGCGTAACCTGTACGCACCCAATACCTCGGCCATATGCTGATGACATGAAACGTCGCAACCGCCTTGGTTTTGCGCTGATTGCTCTGATAGGTCTTTCGCCAATGGTCAAGGCTGAGATAGTCCATCCCGGTGGCGATGGTTACTTTTGCACTTCTAAGAACTACCTTGCCTTCGATTACAACCAGATCGAGATAGAGGGAAGCGTTGTTAAGAAAATGCACACGCTCAAGGTCGCTCGCTTTGGTCCGGAGCATCGTATCTACTTTGCCGGCGAGGCAGATTTATCAACTGAGTTCTCGATCTTGTTGATGGACTGCGATGGTGAGCGCGTAGAGATGATTGGACAGTTATGGCCACGGGGGAAGAAGTGGTCGTTGGCCAAGTGCGACATCAAGATCGGATCTCCCACGACGCCCATCGGATCAGCCGATTGCAACGACGATATCGGTGGAACCTATCCGACCGGGAAATCGCCAGACCTCGGGATTAGGTCCGAAAACGACCCTCCTCCCATCGTTCTTGAGTCGTCCGGTGATACCGGACACGCCTACCAGCTTCGTCGTCATCTCACTCAAGAACGTATTGCAGGCAGGGGGATGAACTGGAAAACTGAGGCCGAGGTTGTTGAGCTCGATCAAAAAGGAACAGTTCTAGACCGCCTTGTCATCTACGAATATGTACGCTTTGAGGCCGCGGACTAGCCACCCTGTCCCGCTTTCTCGCCGTTAACCATGACGTCCCTCCTGGTCAGCGTTGTGCCACGACAAGACGCTGGCGCCTTCTCATGCCATTGTTTCTCCAATCAGAAATCTGCCAAACACTTCGTTGGATAGCAGGCGTCCGCGCGCAGTGAGCCGGAGGGTCGCTCCTCGCTGTTCAACGAGACCATCGTCCACGCATTGTCGGATGGCTTCTAGCTGAGTGGACTCCGCGGCAAATTCCGTTCCGAATTCCCCGCTCAGTCCGTCGAGATCAATGCCCCGGTTTAAGCGCAGGCCCAGGAAGAATGCTTCTTCCATCGCAGCTCGTCGCGAGACTTCTGTGATCGTGTACGGCCGGCGATTCATATAAGCGTCAAGTGAGTCGGGAGTTGCGAAGCGGACAGCCTGGTTTTTTTCTTTTATCGACGGCAACATCGAGTGTGCGTCCACGCCGAAGCCGATGTAGGGTTGGCGAGTCCAATACTTCAGGTTGTGCCGCGACTGCTTACTCCCAATCCCCTCACCGCGCGCGAAGTTTGAAATCTCATATTGGACGATGCCCGCCTCCTTGAGCATGACGCAGGCCTGCTGGTAGAAATCCGCAGTTGCGTCGTCATCGGGCACAAAGTGGGCGTGATATCGCGCGCCTCCGGCAATCAGTTCGCTGCCCAACCTCGAATCTTCGTCCACCTCGAGCATATAAACGCTGGCATGTGGAACTCCGGTCGCAATTGTCTCCGCAACGGAGAAGTCCCAGCTTTCTGCCGTCTGGTGCGGCAACCCGGCGATCAAGTCGATGCTGATGTTGTCCAGGCCGTCCTCGCGCAGACGTCTGATTTCATCGAGAACGATCTCTCGATTGTGCAGGCGTCCGACGGAGTGCGCCTCGCGGTCGACGAACGACTGCACGCCCAGGCTCACCCGGTTCACACCGCATTGCAGCAGGCTGTCAATCAATGTCGCTGAAAGTGTGCCCGGAGCGCATTCGACGGTGATCTCGGCGTCAGGCGTGATGGCGAAATGCTGGCGCGCCGCGGCAAAAATGCGGCCAAGCTGCCCTGGGCCGAGAATCGACGGAGTTCCTCCGCCCAAGTAGATCGAATCGACAATCGGGTCGCCAATCGAATCAAAGGTTGCCTCCAATTTGCAATCAAATTGCCCAGCCAACCTGCGAGAGCTCGCGATATCTTCGGTCAGGCGGGCAACGTAATTCTCGAAAGCGGCCTCTGAGAACACTCCAGAGGCGAAGTTGCAGAAGCTGCATTTCGTCCGGCAAAAAGGTACGGAGATGTAGAGACCAAGCGCCATGCGTTCGTTTATTGTATGAGACAGACGACCACACTAGCGAGATGCTAGGCTAGGAGCGGATAAAGAATTATGAACGAGAATACGAACCGGAATATCAGCGACGACTCGATAGAACTTCTTTGTAACCGGTGCGGCAAGACGTTTTCCGCCTTCCTCCATCAAATGGAAGAACAAAATGCCAAGGTGGTTTGTCCGGACTGTAGCGATCCTGACTGCCGCCCTTCGAAAACTGGGTCCAGTGCGGGTAACCACCCCACTTCCAAACCAAACTAGACATCCGCTAGAATGCAGCCATAAATCGTGCACAAATTCTCGACGAGCGTTTGGGCCAGCCCAGGGCCAATCCATTGCTAGCAAAATCCCGCAGCCGTTTATGGTTCACTCTTTTTTTTCTGTTGAGTGTGCTCTATCTGGCTCGGGATTTGAAGCGCGGCTGGGTCCCCATGGACGAAGCCACTCTAGGACTGTCCGCTGATTACGTTTTGCAAGGAGAGCTTCCGCATCGCGACTACTTCGAGGGCTATACCGGAGGATTAACCTACCTTAATACAGTGGCCTTCCGAATCTTCGGACCCAACTCCACCAGCTTGCGCTACATGATGTTTCTGTTCTTGTTGGCCTGGGTGCCCGCCGTCTATTACGTGGCGTCCCGGTTCGTGCCAGCGATAGCTGCGGGGCCGCTTACTTTTCTGGCTGTGGCCTGGGGAGTGCCGAATTATTCGGCGGCGATGCCATCCTGGTACAACCTGTTTTTCGCCACGTTCGGGCTTGCCGCTTTGCTGCGTTACATCGAGGTCCAGAAACTGCGATGGCTGGTGATCGCCGGTTTGTGTGGCGGAACCTCGTTCCTCTTTAAGCAGATTGGTCTCTTCTTTATCGCCGGCGTTCTGCTGTTTCTCCTTTTCAGAGAACAAGTGGCAAACATCACACCGAAAACTAGCGCAGGCGACGAGCCGTCGCGCCTGTACAGGGTTTTTCTGTGGTTTGCACTTTTGATATTCACCCTGTTTCTCTTTGACCTGATCGCGAAGAGACTGGGCGTCATCACGCTCTGCTATTTCTTCCTGCCGGCAGCGCTGCTAGCAGTACCAATACTTTTGCTCGAGCACCGTGGAGCGGCTAACCGAACTCATCGGTTTCGATTCCTATTCCGTGAGTTGTTGACATTTGTGGCTGGCGTCTCCGTGCCGGTGATGATCTTCATGGTCCCATTTGTGCGAGGAGGCGCCGTCTCAGATCTGATTCGTGAGGTCTTCATCGCGCCCTCCAAACAAATCGCAAATGTCGGGACCTCGCCTACACTCTTAAAATTTTTCGGAGGCGTAGCGGTCAATGCTCTGCTGGCTTTAGGAATATTCGTGGTGCGTCCCATGTTAACGGGACCTAGGTCAAGAAGAGTGATTACAGCGATAGCGTTGCTGGCCATGCCCGTGGGACTGGTTTTGGCGCGGTCCATTCCCGCCGTCTATAAAGCAATATTTGCCACCATCTGGGTGCTGCTGCCAACTTTAGTGATCTGCGGATCCATTCTGATCATCCGCCGCTTCCGGTTGCGCGAACTGCGCGACCTAAACGAGAACGGCATGCAGAAGCTCTTTGTCATGTTGTCTGTCGTCGCCCTTTGTAGCCTGGTTCAATTCCCGGCAATAGCAGGCATTTATTTTTGCTATACAGCTCCGCTCGTGGTGCTGGCCGCGGCCGCCGTCGTTTCGTTTCTCCAAGATCAGCCACGATGGTTCCTCGTCGGGTCCTACTGTTTTGTGCTGCTTTATGTCGTCTTCGAAGTCACTCCGGGCCTGGTTCTGGACATCGGTACCGTATACTCCGCCGACACGCAGACAGTGCCAGTCAACCTTTCCCGCACCAGCGGTATACGCACATTCCCTGCGCGGGCTCGCATCTATCAAGAACTGAACTCGATTATCCGCGCGCACGCGCGCGGCGAATACATTTTCGCAACGCCCGATTGTCCGGAGATGTACTTCCTCTATGGGTTTCGCAATCCCACCCGATATTTTTTCGATTTTTGGGATGATTCTCCAGACCGCACCCAGCGAATTCTGAGCATGATCCAGACAGACAACATCAACCTGGTCGTCTTGAATAACGATCCGCTCGCTTCTGCCCCTGTGTCGAAAGAACTCAAGACGGCGTTCGAACAGCAGTTCCCGAATCGCGCGTCGGCAGGAAGTTTCGAGGTAAGGTGGAAGCCCTGAGTGCTCCGTTGTGTTTGTGTTAACGTATTGTTTCCCATTGCCTCGCCCACGTAAATTTTGTGCTTTGGGGTTGAGGATCTTACGATGCCAATTCTCGGAACGGCTGCGAAAGACGCGCCCTGTGCGCTGCACGGCCTGTCCGTCGTCATCCCCGTTTATCGCAGTGAAACAATTCTGCCTGAGCTGGTCCGGCGACTAGAACCCGTGCTCCGAGCGCCCGCCGAAAACTTCGAACTTGTCCTGGTCAACGATTGCAGCCCCGACCGCAGCTGGGATGTCATTTCCGATCTGACCGCGCAATATTCCTGGATTCGTCCCATCAATCTGATGCGTAACTACGGGCAGCATAATGCCCTGCTGTGCGGCATTCGATCCGTTCGCTACGGCGTGATCGTCACCATGGATGACGACCTCCAGCATCCACCGGAGGAGATCCCGAAGCTCCTGGCGAAGCTTGCCGAAGGTTACGACGTCGTCTACGGCAGGCCGGAGCAGGAGCAACACGGCTTCGGCCGCGATTTGGCCTCGTTGACCACCAAGCTCGCTTTACAGAATGTCATGGGTGCCGAGATTGCACGGCAAGTGACCGCTTTTCGCGCCTTTCGTTCGCAAGTGGCTAAGGCTTTCGCGCACTACGAAGGATCTTTTGTCTCCATCGACGTGCTCCTCACTTGGGGAACAAACCGTTTCGCAGCGGTCCCTGTCAATCATAAGCCGCGACAGCAAGGCGTTTCTGGATACACACTACGCAAGCTCGTCACGCACGCGATGAACATGATCACAGGCTTTAGTACGCTTCCCTTGCAGTTAGCAAGCGCAGTGGGATTCGCATTTACTCTATTTGGCATCGGCATTCTCTTTTTCGTTTTGGCTCGCTACCTCGAATACGGGCACGCTGTACCCGGCTTTGCATTTCTTGCTTCGATCATCGCTATTTTTTCAGGGGCGCAGTTGTTTGCATTGGGCATCATCGGCGAATACCTTGCACGCATGCACTTTCGTAGCATGCAAAAGCCACCCTATGTGGTTCGAGTCGATGACGAGAGCGGCCGGAAGATAGAGGAGAAGATAGAAGACGCGAAGATTGAAAAGGACGATCTATTACCGGCAACGCGAATTGAGACGTGAACTGAGATGAAAGCCACGGCTTTCCATGCCGGAATGCACTTGGAAGAAGAGTATCTGCGGCCGCCCGAGCCCGCCTGTCCATTGTGCTTTTTTAGCGGGGCGCGGTCGGCAGTTTTGAGACTGCAATCGGAACCGGACGTGTCGCTGCTCGCTTGCCCGAATTGCAACGGTTTCTCGGCGTCTCGTCTGCCCACGGAAGAGGCGCTCCGCTCGTATTACTCCCGGTATTACCAGCAAGGCATCTTCGAGGATGCTGAAAAAGTCACGTTCGACGAACCGCAGCGTTTCGCCAAACACATCATGCGCAGGGCCGAGCGATTCCTCAAAACACGAACTCCACGGGTCCTCGACTTCGGCGGAGGCGGTGGGAATCTATCTCTGGCCATCGCCCGACTCTTGCTCGAGCGCGGAGCATCGCACGTCCATGTGGTCCTCGTTGACTACAATGCCGCGCTGGCCCATAGTGAGAATCCGAATATTTCTCTGGAGTGTCACGACAATCTCGCTGCTGCCAATGGCAGCGCCACCAAAGATTGCGACCTGATTTTGGCCAGCGGAATTCTCGAACACATTCCTTATCCGCAGGAGGATTTCAAGCGATTGCTCTCAGCTCTGCGGCCGGGCGGCCTGTTCTACGCGCGAACTCCGGCGGTTGCCCCGTTGTTTCGCATTTTGCAACGCGCAGGCTTGCCGTTGGATTTCACTTTTCCGGCTCACGTGCACGATATGGGAGAAGCTTATTGGTCAGGCATTCTCCATGTTCTTCCACCCCAGTTTCGCGATTATTCGGTTATCTGGTCGCATCCGTCCATCGTCGAGACCACGTTCGGGAAAAATCCGATGAGGACGCTCGCCGCTTACGTAATGAAGGCGCCCTGGCGCATCCTGGGGAAACGCTATCAATTGGTAGGTGGCTGGGAAGTGCTGATTCAGCGAACACCGCAATCTCAATCTCGTTGACTACCGCCGGAGCGAATTCGTGAACGCTTTATCAGATCGAAAAATGAATTCTTTCCAGGCCGACTACGCGCCTCTATCCGACTCCCACGGAGGCTGGGCGTCGGTCGCGCTCCTGCCCTGGGATGAGGCTATCTTTGGCTTTCCCGTCGCCGACCTTCGCCTGGGCCCTGAACTACAAAAGCTCAACGAGACAAACAGTTTTCCCGACGCCCTCGCAGATTATTGCCAGCGCACGAAGTCCGAACTGGTATCCACGCGTGTGCCAGCGGCCGACACTGCTCTCATCGCCGTGCTCCAGCGCGCGGGTTTTGTCTATGTCGACTTCAGTGTGCTCACAACGCTTGCTCATCTGAAGCCCGAGTCTCTGCCCACGCCCCGTTTTTCGGTGCGGCCGGCAGAAACAGCGGATCACGACGCAATCTACCAGACGTGCGGCACCGCATTTCATTTTGGCCGTTACCACACGGACCCGCGTTTCCCGCGCGAACTTGCCAACCGGCGATATGTCCACTGGATGCGTCGCGCCCTCAATTACCCTGACCCTGGCGATTTTGTGTTCGCACTCGGAAAACCGGGCCATCTGACCGGATTCATGCACGTGGCCCTTCACGAGGACAATGCCGACCTGCGATTGGGTGCGGCCATCCCCGGCAGTCCGCTCGGTTACTGGCTCTACGCTGAAACCCTCAGATCAGCGTACGCGTTGGGAGCAAGGACTGTAACGACATCCATCTCTGCCGCCAATTCCCGGGTACTGCAGATTTATTCTGCCCTCTGCTTTCAGTTCTCGTCCCCGGAAGTGGTTCTCCATTGGCACTCGCCCGATGCAACGCATCTTGTCTAGTGCGCAGACGCCTCCGAACCGAATTAGCTTGCGGAAACGAAATCAGTTTTGTGCTACAAGAGTGAGAGCAACTGTGAGAGAAAGTGCGAGATAAAAAGTGTGGAGCGTGCCCGATCCCGCGCCCGGCGCGCTGTTTGCGCTAAAAGTCTCGAAACGGTTTCTTCTTGAACGGCAATTATGAGCTACGCCATCCCATTCAATCGCCCCTGCCTTGCGGGAAATGAGTATAAGTACATCGCGGAAAGTATCGCCAACGGGCATGCTTCGGGCGACGGACCATTCACCAAACAATGCCACCAGTTGCTCGAAAAACAACTGGGAACGACGAAAGCTCTGCTCACAACATCCTGCACGCACGCGCTTGAGATGGCCGCTTTGCTGCTCGATTGTGGGCCCGACGACGAGATCATCGTTCCCTCCTTCACATTTGTGTCGACCGCGAACGCGTTCGCGTTGCGCGGATCCCGAATTGTCTTCTGCGACATCCGGCCAGATACGTTGAACCTCGACGAGACCCGACTCGAGTCCCTCATCACCGACAAGACGAAAGCTGTTGTCCCGGTGCATTACGCCGGGGTTCCTTGCGCCATGGACGAAATCATGGACATCGCCACGCGCCATGGCATTACCGTCGTTGAGGACAATGCTCATGCCTTGTTTGCTCGATTTCAGAATCGTTACACAGGAACTTTCGGGTGCCTCGCCACGCAAAGTTTCCACGAGACCAAAAACTTTACCTGCGGCGAAGGAGGCGCGCTGATCATCAATGATCCAAAATTGGTGGAACGCGCCATCATCATCCGTGACAAGGGAACGAATCGGAGCCAGTTTTTCCGCGGCATGGTCGACAAATACACCTGGACCGACATTGGTTCCAGCTATTTGCCATCGGACCTGTTGGCCGCATTTCTGTTCGCGCAACTCGAAGCCCGAGAACAAATCCAGGCAAAGCGGGAACGAGTCTGGAATTTTTACTGCGAGAGCTTGAGCGGCTGGGCAGAACAGATCGGCGCACGCCTGCCCGTTATCCCGCCCGACTGCGACCAGGCCTACCACATGTTCTACGTTCTTCTGGCTTCAAGCGACGAGCGTGATGGGATCATCTCCCATCTCAAGCGCGACGGAATTTTATCCGTGTTTCACTATGTTCCGCTCCATCTGTCCGCCGCCGCGGAGAAATTCGCAGCGCGTCCATCGGACTGCCCGGTGACTGAAGACCTCAGCGCGAGGCTCCTGCGACTGCCTTTCTACAACGACATAACTTTGGATGAGCAGGAAAGAGTCGTTTCGGCCTTAATCAGTTACCACCACCGCCAACAGATGAGGGCCGTTTAGGCCATTCTGCTCTGCTCCCGTGCGCCTCGCTCAACTCCGTGTTTTCTCGTGTTGAAGCCCTTGTCGCAGCCATCCGTACACTAGAATTCCAATGGAATGCAAACTGTGAGTCCAGCCAAGAGCCCCGGGACAATTCCTTCGCCCGTCCGAAAAAAGAAACCATTCTGGGTTTGGGCAGCCTACGCGACCTTAGGACTCGTGTCCCTGCTGGCGATCGCCGATTTCGTGCTGCGGGGGCTCGCGCTGGCGTTTAACTCGGGTAAGACCGATTTTTCGGAGCTTTACACCAGCGCCTGGCTGTGGCGGCACGGGGAGAATTTTTACAATTCCGCGGTAGTCACCGCCATGCATGAACGGCTGGTTGGTGTTTCAGTTCAGATCGCGCCGATCTACCCGCCGACGACCCTTGTTTTGCTGCTGCCATTCACGTTTCTACCCTGGGGATGGGCAAATCTTATTTGGCTGCTGCTAGGTCTTGCTGGTGTAGCGGCAACCATCTTTTTGCTGTGGCGTTTGGGCGGATCTAAATCGCCCTTGAAGGCGCTGGCGGCAGCCACATTGTTATTGAGCTTCGCCCCTCTGCACCAGGCTTATCATCTGGGCAATGTGGTGCTCGTCGTATTTCCTTTGGTGCTCTGGTCGATCTTTCTCGCCGAACAACGAAAGGACTGGCCAGCCGGTTTGGCGATCGGTGTGGCCGCTTGTCTGAAGCCGCAGATCGGCGTCTGGGTTTTGCTTTATTACATGCTTCGCGGTCGACGAAACATCTTCTTCGGAGCGCTTGCCGTAGGCGCGCTCGTCGTCGGCGTCTTGCTGGCTCGTCCAGCGGTGCTGTTGCAATCGCTTCCCGATTACCCCGTGAACATCCACTACTGGTTTGACCCGGGCCAGCGCTACGGCTTCGGCGAAGGCGCACTCCCTTTTCACGTGAATGTCGTTCAGGTGGTGATTTATCAGTTGTGCCATAGCATCGCCGCCTCTCAACTCATCGCACATGCACTTTTCGCATTCGGGCTAGGGTTTTGGATTCTGACGCTGTGGAAATCAGGCTTCCGCGTCCCCGTGCCACTGGCCATTTCTTCACTACTCGCCCTGAGTTTCATTTCCCTTTACCACAGCGTGTCAGACGCGACCATCCTGACCCTGGCGCTGTGCTGGGCCATTCCGACGACGAAGACGACAAATGAGTCGTGGAAACCCGCCGGCATCGTGACCTGCTTGCTCTTGCTGATCATGATGCTGCCCGGCCACTCCGCCCTGATGCGCATTTCGCCGGATCTCCCTGCGTCGATCACAAGCGCGTGGTGGTGGAGACTCTTGGTGGCGCGATACTTCGTATGGCTGCTGGCGGCACTCAACATTACCCTCCTCTGGGGACTGTGGCAGTGCGCCGATGAGAAAACTGACGACAAAACTGACGACAAACCTCAGGTTTTTCCTCTCCCCACACCGGAAACGAATTGAATTTTTTACATCCTGCGTTCCCTACCAAACGTCTATCTGGAGTAATGCTGCTCGGGAACCCTTGCACGAATATTGCGGTATCTTTAGTTCAAGGCTGGTCGCCGCCGAGGCGATCCCGAATCTGACTTTTCCTGCTCCGCGATGGCCTCTAATCAGGAAGACGAAATACTGGGCAAGGCGTACGACGGTCGGCTCATGCGCCGCTTGTTAACGTATCTGCGTCCGTATAAGTGGCACGTGGTCGTGGCCCTTGTAGCGATCATCCTGAAATCGGGGCTTGATGTTCTGGGTCCGTTCCTCACCAAGATTGCAATCGATAAATATCTCGCGAAATCGCCGAATTCGCACTCCTGGCTCGGGGACCGTCTGAGTTCCGCCCCGCTCACTGGGATCGCGCAAATTGGCGGTCTCTATGTCGGCATTCTCGTCTGGACCTTTGGCCTCGAATTTGTACAGACGTATCTGATGCAATGGACCGGACAGAAAGTGATGTTCGATCTGCGCAGTCAGATTTTCCGCCACCTCCAGTTGATGCATGTCGGATTTTTTGACAAGAATCCGGTCGGGCGTTTGGTCACGCGCGTCACCACAGACGTCGACGCTCTCAACGAAATGTTTACCTCGGGCGTGGTGTCGATTTTCGAGGATGTCTTCGTGCTTGCTTTCATCCTCGCCATCATGCTCAACATGAATTGGAAGCTGGCCCTCGTCACCTTCGCCGTGCTTCCTCTGATCACCTACGCGACCGGCGTCTTCCGCGACAAAGTACGCGATTCTTATCGCCGGATTCGCACCGCCATCGCCAGGATCAATTCCTACTTGCAGGAGGCGGTCTCAGGGATGCTGGTCTTGCAGCTTTTTAATCGCGAAAAGCGCGCCTTCAATAAATTTTCGGCCATCAATGCCTCGCATATGGAGGCATTCAAAGACGCGATCATGGCCTACTCCATCTATTACCCCGTAGTCGAAGTTCTGTCTGCGGTTGCGATCGCCTGCATCATCTGGTTTGGAGGAAGCGGGATCCTTCAGCACGCGACTGTGTCCACCGTGGCGATTGGCTTCTCCAGAAAGACCATTCTTACCGCTCACCTGGTGCAGAATGCGATGACGATCGGCGTGCTGGTCGCGTTCATGCAATATGCGCAGCGTTTCTTTCGCCCGATTCAGGATTTGAGCGAGAAATACAATATTCTCCAGTCTGCGATGGCAGCGGGCGAGCGCGTCTTCAAACTGCTCGACACAAAGATTGAAGTGACATCGCCCACGGTCACGAAGACACCACAGGGACCGGGGAGGATCGAATTCGATCGCGTGTGGTTTGCCTACAACGTCTCAGGAATAACTGATGGAGCCCCAGAAAAAGAACCTGACTGGGTTTTGCGCGATGTTAGTTTCGCGCTTGAGCCGGGGGAGACCGTTGCAGTCGTCGGACACACAGGCGCAGGGAAGACTACGCTCATCTCGTTGCTGATGCGCTTTTACGACGTACAGCGCGGAGCGATTCGCATCGACGGCGTCGACATCAAAGAGATGAATCTCGACGAACTTCGCAGCCGCTTTGGCGTCGTCTTGCAGGATCCATTCCTATTCAGTGGTACGGTTGGTGGCAATATCCGACTGGGAACGGCGCGGATTCAGGATCAGGATGTGGAACAGGCCGCCGAAGATGTGAACCTCGCGGAATTCATCCGCACCTTGCCCGGCGGGTTCAAGGAAGAAGTGCGCGAGCGCGGCTCGACGCTTTCAACCGGACAGAAGCAACTCATTAGTTTCGCTCGCGCCCTTGCTCACAATCCGAAGATTCTGATTCTTGACGAAGCCACGTCGAGCGTCGATACCGAGACCGAATTCCGCGTGCGCGATGCCTTGAACCGCATGGTCGAGGGCAGAACGGCGCTGATCATTGCGCACCGGCTGTCGACGATCCAGCGCGCGGACAAGATCATCGTGATGCACAAGGGCAGGGTCCGCGAGGTGGGATCGCACCAGCAACTACTGGCCCAGCGCGGGATTTACTACAAGCTCTACCAGCTCCAATATAAAGATCAGGAAGTCGCCGTAGCGCGAGCAACTACGCCTGCCAATATCAATATCGAAGAGCCGACCGTTAGCGCGGACGACTAGGTCGCCAACGCAAAAGAAAGTGTCTGCTGGTACAACGGGCGCTATTCGACGTTCGCCAGGGCCGCATTCAGTCCCACGATATCGGCACCCAGGTCTTTGCCATCGCTGCCGGCGTTCTTATATGGGCTGCCCGGCAGCAACGTGTAATCTCCGCCATTGCCGTTGTTGTAGTTGGTGAAATCGACGTCGGCAATCGTTCCCGCAAACAGATTATTCGCAGGCCAGCTCGATGGCGGAAAGGCCGGCGGCGTAGCAATCAAGCCGTTGTTCACAAACGTCGACTTGCTGAAGCATCTCTTGATGGTCGTAGCCGGAACGTCCTTGATCGCGCAACTGCTGTGGCCACCCGTATTCCAGATCGGGTGTTCGGTGGTCGCGACCAGGTTATTGGTAAAGGTGAATCCGTACATTTGCGGATGTTTCTCACTGTTTCCGGCAATGATCAAGTGCCCCGTCGGATCCGGAAACGCTGTGATGTGATTGATGGTTAGGGTGTTGAGCGGATTCTCGCCCCAGCCGTTTAGTATTTCGATCGATGTGCCCCCTCCCACATATTGTGGACTCAAGTCGTCCAGAACCACATCGTGGATGCTCCAGCGTTCGCCGGCCAGGGCTCGCGCTCCATTTCTGCCATTGCCCGAGAGCGCGGTCGCCAGTTGCAACCCACCACCAGCGTGGGCAGCATGCAAGTAACGAATGGTGATGTCGGTCACCTGGCACTTGGGACAAACGTTTTTGTTCCCCATGTGCTGGTTCTTCGGAGTCAGCAGAACGCTATAGCCAGTTTGCGTAAACCCGCCCCATGTATTTTCCATAAGGTTCGAGTCGACCAGAACGCGGATCGCGTTCTTCAATTCAAGATGATTCTTGACGATAAAAGGCCGGCCATTGGCACCGCCGATGAAGTTCGGATTGCCCGGCATCCACTGCCACGGCTTCCAGAAGTGATTGCCAATGATCTCAATATCCGTTGGAGTAGTGGTAGCAGCGCCTCCGCCAAACAGAATGCCCTCGCCCGACGCTTCCACGAAGTTGTCCTGAATCTTGAAGGGACCATCCTGCGTGTTGCTGATTCCTCCACTGATCGCGTGCGCATCCGTGCAATGTCCGGTAATGGAAATGCAATGGAAATCGCTGAAATAAGAATCGACGATCGCCGCGTTCGTCATGCCGCTCAGGCTGAATCCACTCCCGGTCTCATCCTGCAACTGACCGTGCAGCCATGATCGATCCAGGATAATGTGATCCGCAGTCCCCAGTCCTCTCATCAGCCGGCCTGGGCCGGGAGTGCCGTTCGGACGTGTCACCTCAAGGCCAATGAAGCGGTAATAACTCGCGCCGTTCGCGAGCAGGATCGGGCCGTCACCGTTGCCCGTCATCAACACTTGTGCCAGCGCATTTTGCGGAGTAGCGCAAGCATACTGGGGCCGCCCGGGTAGCGACGCAATACCCGCATAGCAGGGCGTGGCACGTTGGCCTTCGGCCGGTAGGAGTGCGTCCGGCGAACTGGTTCGAATCGCGATCCAGTGATTGTTGTCACAGTGCTTGGCCGGAAAGGTGAACGGACCAACAAAACTTGCTCCCGCCTGGAGTTCGATGACGTCACCGCATTGGGCGCTATTCAGGGCCGCTTTCAAATCGCCGCCGGCATTGACGGTAATGATGGAACCAGGAGTGGGTGTGTCCGCCATCGCGCTCGAGACAGTCGCAATCGGCAATTCCGCAGGACCGTCATAGGTCACACCAGCCAGGGCCGTCGCACTGGACCCCACGGTGACCGCGACAAGTAATCCGGCGAACAACAGGAACTGACCGATTCGCGAATGATGTTCGGAAGTGTGGAGACCTTTGGAAGAGACCGTGAGTGCTTTCAATACCGCTATCGCTCGATTCATCGTTTGCCCCGGCGTCGAAAATAAATTGAGGCACCCGATTGCCTCAGCAGCCAGTCTATGGACGTCGATTGAGGATTTCTTGCGCCGTTAGTGCATCCGAATACCCGTTAGTGCATGCCGAATCCCCAATCAGGCCGATTCAGTCGCATCCGATTCGCCACACCTAACAATTACAATTGCCCCGTGCAGATTCTCATCTCGGCCGGAGAAGCTTCCGGCGAAATGTATGGCGCCCAACTCATCGAGGCCCTGCGTGCCCGGGCTGCAGCACTTCCGGCCCAGGAGGGAGGAGACTCCGCAAACTCGCTTACCTTCTTTGGCGCTGGGGGCGAGCGCATGCGGGCGGCGGGATGCGAGATCGTTGTCGACGCAAAAGACCTTGCAGTTGTTGGTATCACAGAAATTCTCAGCCATCTTCCCAAAATTCTTGGACTTTACCGAAAATTGATTCGCGCCGCGGACGAGAAACATCCGGCTGTAGGGGTCGTGATCGACTCCCCCGCTTTCAACTGGAGAGTTGCCCGGCAGATGCGCAAGCGCGGCATTCCGGTTGTGTACTACGTCTGCCCCCAGTTCTGGGCGTGGAGGCAGGGGCGCGTCAGGCTTCTGCGCAAGTACATCAACAAGGCCCTCGTTATTTTCCCTTTCGAAGAAAAGTTCTACCGCGATCGCGGAGTCGATGCGACGTTCGTTGGCCATCCGTTGGCCGATCTCCCCGCTCCCGAGATATCGCGTGAAACCTACGCAGTGGCGAACCAACTCGACGCCACCAAGCCCTGGATCACGCTGATGCCCGGCAGTCGCCGCAAAGAAGTACGCATGAATCTGCCAACGATTCTCGATTCCGCGGCACGCCTCCAGCAGGATGATCCAGCCAGCGGCTATGCATTTTTGCTGCCGGTCGCGCGCACTTTGGATTCATCGTTTCTGAACGAGTTGATTAAAACGCACGACGGAACGGGGAGCACGGCGTCTCTTCAGCAGAACCTCCATCTTGTTCCCGAGGCTTTGCCTGCGCTCCACCATTCGCGGGCGGCAATCATTGCCAGTGGCACAGCTACTGTCGAAGCCGCGATCATGGGGACGCCATTCGTGATGGTCTATCGCGTGTCTCCGCTGACCTACGCACTCGGCAAGCCCCGAGTCAAGGTTCCCTATTTTGCGATGGTCAACCTGATTGCCGGAGAGGAAGTCGTTCCCGAGTTGGTGCAGCAGAAATTTACTGCCGAAAACGTGGTCGCGGAGATGAAAAAGATCATTCCGGACGGCGTACTGCGGACACGGATGATCGAGCGCCTGGGCGCGGTGAAGTCACGCCTCCAGCATGGGAACGGAGGCACGCATCCTTCCGAAGCCGCCGCCGAGATCATCCTCGACGTCATGATGAAATCGGTCCCGGAATAAGCTCGATCAATGCTCGACTTCTGTAGGGTTCGCGGTGGCAAAGGGCGGTTCATGACACCTCCGTGACAAAGTTTTAACCGAACAAATTTCGCTAACCCTTGTCGCCACAGCATCTTTTGCGGGAAAATCAACATCTTAAAGACTTGTAGACCTGCCAGGAGACCCTACTTGAAGCTCAGTAATTCTCGACCCGCCGGTCGGGCGCTCGGTTTAACTCTTGTTTTCCTCCTATCCCTGGTGGCGAACCGCTCCGCGCTGGCGGCTGAAAAGACACGGCTGCGCGTCGACGATTACCAGATCCAGGTCGAACTCCTGCCGCAGACCCACAAACTGTCCGCCCGCGCCGCCGTCAAGGTCACTGCCCTCGAAGACCTGAATGTCGTCGTCTTCCAATTGAATAACGCGTTACGGATTACCAAGCTGACCGACGCCAATAACAAGCCGCTTGCCCCCGAACGCGACACCCAGGACTCCACCGTCCGCTTCGCGTTGAATAGCGGAATTGCAAAAGACGCCAGCACGGTCTTCAACTTCGAATACGAAGGCGCGCTTGAAAGCGCCGACGACAGCCCCGTTCCGGGCATCAAGCTGGCCTATGTTGGTCCTGACACCAGCTATCTGCTTTATTCCGGATTGTGGTTCCCCGTTTCCGGATATGGTGTCAATCGCTTCACGGCGACCATCAGCGTCACGGTCCCCGCACACATGGTGGTGATCGGCAGCGGCAAAGAAACATCGGGCCTGCCGCCGGCTGCTGGCGCGTCGACGACTGGCTCGTCAAAGAAAACAACTGCGGCCGCGGCCGCAGCCCCGGTGATCGCCAACTCCAAGACCTTCACCTTTGCCTGGGAAAAGCCGAGCTTTCCCGGCACTATCGTCGCCGGCACTTTTCAAGAGGTCAAGAGCGACGACGCCGGCATCGATCTGCATGTTTTTTTCAAGCCGAATCATCAGAGCCTGGGCGCCGAGTACGCGTCCACGGCGGTCAAGGCCTTCACTTACTTCGTCACGCAATACGGCAACGCTCCGTCGACACGCCTGAAGATCGTTGAGATCCCTGATGACACAGTGCTCACGGCCTATGCGCCGGAAATGGCCATTCTCTCCAGCCGCACCGTCACGGAAAAGGTCAACTACCGCGTGCTCTCGGATGTCATCGCCCACCAATGGTGGGGAGTCTCGGTGACTCCCGCTTCGAAAGAGGATTGGTGGATCAGCGATGGCTTCTCGCGCTACTCCGAAGCTCGCTATGTGGAAAGCGCGGCCGGCGAGGCCGGACTGGAAGAGATGGTGAAAGAAATGTCGGTAGGCGCGCTCGCCTACGACAGCGTCCCGCTTTCAAGCGCCGCCAAGCTCGACTATTTTTCTCCCGAATTCCAGTCGCTCGTCACCGACAAGGGCGCCATGATCCTGCACATGCTGCGGTGGGTTGTGGGAGAAAAAAACTATCTCAGCATCATGCGCGATTTCGCCACGAAATATGCCGGCAAACCCGTCAGCACCGACGATTTCCGCGAGTTGAGCGAGAAGGTCTACGGGCAAAAACTGCTCTGGTTCTATTCCCAATGGATGGACTCCACCAGCGCGCCCGAGTTCAAAGCCAAGTACACCGTATACCGGCTCGGCAGCAACAAAGGTTTCCGAATTGTCGGCGCCATCACGCAAGATCTTGATCTGTTCCGCATGCCGATCAATCTGAGAATCGATACCGACGGCCGCACGGAAGAGAAACGAATTGAAGTCGTCGGCACCGATTCTCCGTTTTCAGTCGAAACTTTCGGACGGCCGCGGCGCATTTCCATCGATCCCGAAAACCGTGTGCTGACCAATTCGAAAGACATCAAGCTGCGGTCATCCATCGTTCGCGGACAGGGTTTGATTCAGCAGAACGACCTCTCAGGCGCGCTCAGCGAGTTCAACAAGGCGCTCGAAGTCAATAAGAACAGCTCCCTTGCCCACTACCGCATCGCAGAGGTATTTTTCCTCCAGAAAAATTACCAGGCCTCCGCAAACGCTTATCGCGAATCGCTGAACGGCGACGGCGAGCCCCGCTGGACCGAGGTTTGGAGCCACCTGCAACTTGGGAAGATTTTCGACGTCACCGGCCAGCGCGAGCGCGCCGTCAACGAATACCGCCAGGCCATCCAGACCAACGACAACACCCAGGGCGCTCTCGAAGAAACCCGCCGCTACATGCAGAAACCCTACGAGCGCGAAAAAGGCAGCTAGCTACCAAGCCTCTGATTAAGTGGAATCATGAACCGCTTGAAATTGTGCTTTGAAAGTGCACTGCTTCGGCATGTGAACCGCTTTGAAAGGGCACGGCTTCAGCCGTGCCGCCAAAGCTCGCCACACACGCGGCTTTAGCCGCTGGGGGACTCAGAGCAAATAAAGACGGCCCGTACCACCAGGCGAATGACGGTACGGGCCAGGAGGGAACGATTCAGAAGATAGCGAATTTCTAGAATAATGTCAAGTAGTTTGATAGACATTATTTAGTATCACGGTAACGCCCTGCCGACCCCTGGAAACGCTAGGGTTTCGCCCCCACAAATCCCTTGCGGCGCTGCTCGCTATACCGGTGCAACGCATCCTCGATGATGGGGTACGCCTCGGTTGCAGACTGAATCTCATCCACTTCCACCGACTTGCCTTCCAGCTGTTTGTAGTCCTGAAAAAAGCGCCGCAGCATGATCAACCGGTGCGGAGGCATCTCGGCCGCTTCGCGATAAGCGTTGAATTCCGGATCTTCGGTCGCGATGGCGATGATCTTGTGGTCCTTCTTCCCCGAATCGATCATGGTCATCAATCCGATGGCGCGGGCATGAATGATGGTCAATGGCACAACCGTCTCCTGGCACAGCACCAGAACGTCGAGCGGATCGTCGTCCTCGGCTAGCGTCTGCGGAACGAAACCATAATTCGCCGGATAATAGACAGCGGAATACAAAACGCGATCAAGTTTGATCAATCCGCTGGTTTTGTCCAGTTCGTACTTCACGCTCGAGCCGAAGGGAATCTCAATGACGGTGTTGAACTCCTGCGGAAGTTGGCTGCCGGGAGTTACGTCGTGCCAGGGATGGATCATGAAATCAGGCCTGCCTTTGTAGTTTCCGTATATGCCGCACTGAAGATTGTAAATGCAAGCCCTGCGATGTGATGTGGCGGGTGTGGGTGTGTGTGGAGCGGGCGCCCCCGCCCGCTGCCTTTGATTTTGGTCTTGCTCTTGCTATTGACTCTTAACCGACCCCCGACCCCCAACCCCAGCGACCCCAGTGTCTTGACCCGCCCTCAGCAGACGCGTAGAGTTTTGACGTAGCAGCGGAAACTCCCCATGTCCAGCGAAGCCAGCAAATACCTGAAATTCGGGTCCGTAACCGTACTCATTCTGCTCTCGCTCGGATACCTCGCTTATACCGGCGTGCAGGACAGCAAGAGCTACTACGTCACCATCAAAGAGCTCAACGGGATGGGCAACGATGCCTATTCGAAGCGTCTGCGGGTTGCCGGGAACGTCGTGCCCGGATCGATCAAGCGTTCTGGGACTCGCGTGGAATTCTTGCTAAAAGAGAACGACCTGACGCTGCCGGTTTCTTATACCGGGACTGAAGCTCCACCCGATACCTTCAAAGATGATTCGCAGGCCCTGGCCGATGGAAGTTTCGGCCGCGACGGCGTTTTCCACGCGAAACAATTGCAAGCCAAGTGCGCGTCGAAATATGCCCCACAGCCCGGTCAACCGGGAGCGAGTCCGGCCAACGAGACCGTCAAGAGCATGTCGCAGAACCAAAGTCAGGCCTCCGGCGGAATGTCGAATTAGTCGTTCTCAATTCATCTCCTGAATTCACTCCCACTCCATTGACCGACGCCGCCCCCGTCATTTCCGTCTCGAACCTGATCAAGCAATTTGGACGTTTCGCCGCCCTGCGCGGCGTCACTGCCGAATTTCCCGGCGGCAAGCTCTACGCCGTCCTCGGCGACAACGGCGCTGGAAAGACCACTCTGCTACGTACCATGGCAGGCCTCAATCGGCCATCGAGCGGCACCGTCACGATCCTCGGAGCGGTGAAGTTTCATGACATCTGCCAGCAGGTTGGCTACATGGCGCACCCGTCCCTTCTCTACGACGAGATGAGCGGCATGGAGAACCTTGCCTACTTCGCGCAGCTGTATGGCATCACGGGCGCAACGAGCCGTGCCCGCTGCGCGGATGTAATCCGCACCGTTGGCCTCAATCCCGATCTCGCGCGCCCCATCGGCCAGTATTCGCAGGGCATGCGGCAGCGCATGTCGTTGGCGCGCGCTTTGTTAAACGACCCAAAGATTCTTTTGCTCGACGAACCGTTCTCGAACGTGGACCTCCATTCCGCCAACGAAATGGTCAAGCTGCTGGCCCGAACCCGCGATCAGGGAAAGACGATCTTCGTCGTCACCCATCAGGCGGCTCTTCTCGAAGGCGTCGCCGACGAGTTCATCTGGATGGAATTCGGCAAGATTGTGGCGCGCACGCGGGAATTCAAGGCACCGGAGTCCACGGGGGAATCCAGAAGATGAGCGCCCCCACGGGCATTACTCGCGCGACATTGCTCAAAGACCTCCGCCTCGAATGGAGATCGAAAGACGCCATCAACTCGATGCTGTTCTTTTCTCTGCTCGTGGTCGTGGTATTCAGCTTTTCCTTCGATCCAAGCGCAGAGGAATCGCGCGCGATCGCCGGCGGCCTCGTCTGGGTCGCATTCCTGTTCGCAGCGGTCGTGGCCCTGAACCAGACATGGGCGCGAGAGATTCGCAACCAGGTGCTGGATGCCTACCGCGTATCTCCTGCGCCCGCGAATGCCCTCTGTGTTGCAAAGACACTGGGCAATTTTATTCTCGTGAGTATTCTCGAAACGCTCATGACGCCGCTGTTTATCGTGTTCTACCGTCTGCGCTCGATTGGACCAGCATGGCAACTGCTCGTGGTCGTGGCGTTGGGAACTTGGGCTCTGGTCGTCAATGGCACTTTCTTCGCCGCGATGTCGTTGCGCACTCGTAGCCGCGAGATCATGCTGCCGCTGTTGTTGTTCCCAATTTCCATCCCGGCGATCCTGGCCATGGTGCAGGCTACAACCGCGATTCTCGGTGGCGAGGGCGCACGTTTCTGGATCGTGTTGCTCGGAACCTACGATCTGGTGTTTACTACGGTGTGCTTGCTTCTGTTTGAAACAGTGCTGAACGCGGAATGATTCAATGACTCAATGAAACGCGCCTTCCCCATCTTCGGCATCCTCACAGCAGTCCTGCTCGCCTATGCGCTATACCAGGCTCTGGTCGTGGCTCCGACCGAACAGACCATGGGCGACGTGCAGCGGATTTTTTATTACCACGTCCCGTCGGCTTGGACCGCGTTCATCTTTTTCTTCATTAATTTCGGAGCCTCGGTCGTCTATCTCGTCAAGCGCCGTCCGGCCGCGGATATCATCGCCTTGGTTTGTGCCGAGGTTGGAGTCGTTTTTTGTACGGTCGTATTGATCACGGGCCCGATCTGGGCGCGTCCCGTCTGGGGCATCTGGTGGACCTGGGACATGCGCCTGACTTCGACGCTCGTGCTGTGGCTGATCTACGTGAGCTACCTGCTGCTGCGGCGCTTCTCTTCTGGCGGAGAAACCCCCGTGCTGGCCGCCGCCCTCGCAGTCCTCGGCGCTCTGTGCGTGCCGTTTGTCTACTTCTCGATTTGGTTTTTCCGCACCCAGCACCCGCAGCCCGTCATGGGAGGCGGCGGATCGATTGATCCGCGAATGTTGCACGCCCTGCTCATCAACTGGCTGGCTTTTTCTTGCTTTGCCTTTATGGTTTGCTGGTCGCGGTACCGCCTCGAAACGCTGCAACGCGACGTCGATCAGGCCCATGCCCTGAAATCGCTGCGCGATCCTCGAGGTTCCCGATGAAGAACGGATACCTCTTCGCCGCCTACGCCGCCACCTGGATCATCCACATCGCCTACCTTTCGACGATCATCACCCGGTATTCGCGCCTGAAGCGCGAAATCGAAGAATTGAAAAAAAGATAAGTGCAAGGTCACAGGAGAATCTCGTCGCGCAATAGTTTTAGATTTTCCTGAGACCTGAGACCTAGCACCTGAAACCTGTTTCTTTCTTTACAACCATTTGCCCCTCTGCTGGCTTCTCACTATGCGGCGTGTTGTCGGTCCGGCTTGACAGCGTATCTGTTGAATGTAAAAGTATTTGTTTGCATTAATCCCAGTATTTCTGGTGACAGGTACGCACCCGCTTCCGAGGGCGTCGAGCCCGAGCGATCATTGTGTGCCATTCTTGTTCTCACCCCGCGAAATTGGGAAATTGGAGGAGCTTCGTGAATTGGAATTGCCCGGTGTCGGTAGGAGATTTGGTGAGACATAAGCTGGCAGGAGGTTCGGTGTCAAAGAGAACGGCAAAGACAGCGTCGAAGAAAACGTCGTCAAATCCGGTGAAGGCTGGCTATCTGGCGATGACCGTGTTCGCCGCCGCAATTAGCGCTTCGTACTTTGCCACCCTCGCACATGCCTCAACCGGGCCGTCGGCACAGGCGGCCTCCGGGAAAGCGCCGGCATCGAGCCCGGCCTCGAAATCGAAATCTACATCGCAGCTGCCGATTAGCTCCACGCCTCCGATCAAGTCGATCTCACTGCCGTTATTCTTCGAACCGAACCAGGGCCAGACCGCTCCCCAGGTCAAGTTCCTCGCGCGCGGCCACGGCTATGGTCTGTTCCTCACCGCCGACGAAGCAGTTCTGCAACTTCAGCGGTCGACGCCCAGCACTCAGCAATCAGCGGGTGAATCGGCCGTGATTCGCATGCATCTCGATGGAGCCGACGCTTCGGCCAGCGTTTCCGGAACCGACAAGCTTCCCGGCCGCAGTAATTACTTCATCGGTAACGATCCCTCGAAATGGCATCACGATATTCCTCAGTTCGGGCGCGTCGAATACAACGGCGTTTATCCCGGAGTCAACCTGGTCTACTACGGCGACCACGGACAGCTGGAATACGATTTCCGCATCGCTCCCGCCGCCGATCCGAGCCAAATCGCACTCAGTTTCACCGGCGCTTCCGCGCACGTTGATCCTCAATCCGGCGACCTGCTGCTTACCACCGGACACGGCGATGTCCGCTTCCACGCGCCCCATGTCTATCAGAAGAATGGAAGCTCAGAAAAATCGATCGCCGGTAGTTTCCGCGAACTTGCCGACAACAAGATCGGGTTCAAAGTCGGCCCCTACGATCACCGCCGCGAACTCGTCATCGACCCGGTCCTGACCTACTCCACCTACTTCGGCGGTAGCGGGACAGAGAGCTTCGTGAACGTGACAGTCGACACAGCGGGCCTGATTTATCTGGTCGGCTCGACGACCCCGGCAACTGACTTCCCGTTTCCCCTCGCTGGGCCAGCAACGATCGCGCCTTTTCAAGGGCAGCCACAGCCCGGCCCGCAGAACGTCTTTATAGCAGTGATCAATCCGTTTGCTCCGCAGCAGAACAACCCGCAGCTCCTTTACGCGACCTACCTTGGGGGTTCCGGCACTGACTTCCCCGCAGGCATCGCGGTGAGCACCAACATCGACCCGCTCACCACGGGAATCGATTTGATCGTCGCCGGTTCGACGACATCGATCGACTTTCCCGTCGATGGAGCACTCGCGGCCTTCCAGAGCAGCCCGCCGGCGCAGCCCGGGGGGGGACACGGTTTTGTAACCCGATTGAACCTGGGCTCGAGCGTCACGACGTTGCGATACTCGACTTACCTTTGGGGGACCAACGCTACCGGAGATGCCACGGATATCGTGACCGGACTGGCAATTGACGGTCAGAGCGATGCTTTCGTGACCGGAACCACAACTTCAACCAACGGATCGAACAACAACGGATTGACGGGCTTCCCCGCGAACGCCAACGGTTTCCAAACTCTATCGAACGCGCCACTGAATAACTCGAACGTACAAGTCGGAACGCAGTTCTTCGCCAGTAAGATCAACACGGCTGGTTCCGGTCCTCAGAGCATGATTTATTCCACCTACCTCGGGGGCGGAAACCAGCCGGCGGGTCCCAAGAACATCGGGGGCGGCATTGCGGTCGATACCGCAGGCAACATGTACATCACCGGCGGAACGAACTATCTGGGAACAGTGGGTACCGACGGCCAAGCATCTTTCCCGCTCAACAACGCGTATCAGAGCTGCCTCAATGAATCCGGACAAACCATCTGCCCCACAGACGCCTCTTCTAATCTGGACGCTTTCATAGCGAAGATCAGCCCTACGCCCGGCTTCACGCTGCCTATCTACTGCACTTATTTGGGCGGGGGCCCCCTCAATGGCAACCCGGGCGACGACTTCGGTACGGCCATCGCGGTTGATAGCAACAACAGCGCCTACATCACTGGCTCGACCACTTCGAGCGACTGGGCCAGCAGCGGCAGTGGGTTTCAGACCCAGTACAAGGGAAATGGCGACGCCTTTATCGCCAAGATCGGCGGCAATCCTACTGGGACCATCTATCCTCTGGACTATTTTTCGTATTTAGGCGGGTCTGGAACGGACTCTGGCGCGGCCATTCAGGTCAATGGTCTGCAAACGGTCTTCGTCGCAGGATCGACCAATTCCACCGATTTTCCCATCACTCTGCTCAATAAGGTTCAGCCCGTTTACGGCGGCGCGGGAGACGCGTTTGTCGCGTCCATCTCCACCACCGGTGGGACACAGGGCGCCTACTCTACATATTTGGGCGGCAGCGGACTCGATCAGGCCACCGGAATTGCCATCGACGTTTTCGGCGATACCTACGTCGCCGGCACGACCCAGTCGACAAACTTCCCGACTGTGAACCCATTTCAGGCCACTCTTGATCAGGGTGTTGGTAACCTGCCGGATGCATTTGTCAGTAACATCGGCCCTGACAGCGTGTTGGTGGTGACGCCGGCGTCGACTAGCCCATCGCCCAATCCCATCAACGCCGGCAGCGCAGTCACCTTTACCTTTAACATCGCCAACAATGGGCCGGACAACGCAACCCACATCATCTTCACCATTGGAAACCTACCAACTTCTGGCGGACAAAACGGTCTGAGCGGATCTCCCACTGCCACCACGACCGCCGCCGGAGGCACCTGCAACCCAGTCCAAGGGATGACGATCACATGTTCGATTCCGACCCTGGCTGCAGGCGCACAGACCACCGTCACGACGACGATGACGCCGATCATTACCACCACCGCCAAACAAATCTCCGGGATAACGGGCGTTGCAATCGCCAACAACATTCCGACCCAATACATCTGTTTGCCTGCCCAACCGCCTGCGAATATCGCAAATTTCACGGTTTCGGCTTCCACCACGACTCCTGTGATCAACGCTGGGGATGTGGCCACGATCCAAGTCGTCTTCACCCCGACCAATCAATTTGGCTACAACGCGCCCATCACCCCAGGACAGACGATCTCGCCCTCCATGGTCACTGCGACCACGCCCACGTTTACTCCGACCCCTGTCACGCCCGGGGCCGCGGCCGCGAGCACAACATTGACCATCGCGACTGTGGCCCGTCCCGTGACCACCGGAAGCCTGCTCCACCGCAGCTCGTTCTATGCGACGTGGCTACCGATCACGGGTGTCAGCCTCGCCGGTCTGGGTATCGGCGTCGGCCGCAAACGCCGCCGCTGGCTGGCAGGAATAGCCCTGTGTGTTATCGCAGGCGCAATGCTCTTGCAGTCGGGTTGCGGATCGGCCAGCAGTCCGGCCACCCAAACGGGAGGCACTTTGGCGGGGGTATATACCGTGACCGTCTCGGGATCTCCCGGTTCCTCCGGCTCGCAGACCGTCAAAATCTTCATAACGGTCAACTAAAGCAAAAGCTATTTGGGACTCTTCGGCCTCCGCTTCGGCGGAGGCCTTTTCTTTCCCCGTCCACCAGTCTCCCTCGGCGATTTCCACATTCCCCGGTAAGCCATTGCAAACGCAGCCGATGCAGTTCTTGACACTATATTCCATATTGCGATATTGTTATCGCGATCTGGAATATATCACACGATGACACTCGGGGAGAAAATCCGTTACCTGCGCGAAGTCGAGGGTTCCCTTCGCGGCCTCAATCGCCCCCTCACCCAACAGGAGTTGATGAAGGGCATTGCAGCCGAGACCGGCAAGAAGATCAGCCAGTCATACCTTTCGCAGATCGAGCGCGGTAAGCGTCCGCACATGACGCAATCGTCGCGCACACTGCTGGCCCGCTTCTTCAAAGTGCACCCGGGCTTTCTCGTGGATGACCCTGAGGGTTATCACGCGGAATTGACCTCGGACCTCCGCACGACAGAGGGTCAGCTCGACGTCTGGCTTCTGCAAGGTTCGGAGCGTTTCGCAAGCGACCCTGAGGTGAGCAACGTGCTGATCAAGCTGGCTCGCGACAAGGACACTCGGCGCTGCCTTTTGTTGCTCGGCGAAATTCTGAATACGCCGGAGCTGTGCGAACGATTGTTCGAAGCTCTGCGTCCGGAGTTCACACGTGCGAACGGTGCCGCACAGCGCAGGCCCGCACCCGTGAAGCGAAATCGCCTAGAAAATCGTCGGGGAGAAGATTTATGACCTGGGCTGATTTTTACCTGACCTGTTTCGCGGTCGGATTTCTGCTGAGCGCGATCAGTTTCATCGCGGGCGGAATGCGCTGGCAAATGCACATCCCGCATTTTCCGCACGCAGGTGGTCACGTTGGCGGAGTAGCAGGAGGTGGAGCAGTAGGAAGCGGAGCAGCCCGCGCTGGTCACGCGGTCGGTGGCCATTCCATCCCCGGACACGCTTCGAGCGCGGCGGGCACCAACGCCGCTCCGCCAGCACACACGGCTCATCAGGCGCCGGTGTCGCCGTTCAACTTCATCACGCTGACGGCGTTCCTCGCCTGGTTCGGAGCAACCGGCTACCTGATCACGCGCTTTTCGAGCATTTGGTTCGCGCTCGGATTGCTGATCGCGATGGCGGCGGGATTGTTCGGCGCAGGCATTGTTTTTCTGTTCCTCACACGCGTCCTGATGTCGCACGAAGAAAACATGGACGCCGCCGACTACGAAATGATTGGCGTCCTCGGACGCATCTCGATGCCGATCCGCGAAAACGGCACCGGCGAAATCATTTATTCGCAAGCCGGAACCCGCCGCACCTGCGGAGCCCGCTGCGAGAACGGAACGGCTCTCGAAAAGGGCACAGAGATCATGGTGTCGCGCTACGAAAAAGGCATCGCCTACGTAAAGCGTTGGGAAGATGTCAGCGGCGAGCAGTAATCGTCGTCTGCAAAGTGTGCGAAATGTTGGTTGGCTAGTAGCTAGAAGCCAGAACGCAAAGAGTAAAGACTGAGGAGCTGCCTTTCCATGAATCGTCGACTCTTCCAATTCGCAACCGCTCTGCTCTGGGTCGCGCTGCCACTGGTAGCACTCCCATACCGGCAGGCTTGGGACCGGCTGCCAGCCCACGTCGCCACGCACTTCAACGCGGCCGGCCATGCCAATGGCTGGATGTCGCGTGAGCAAGCGCTCAACTATGGCTTCGGATTCACCGCTCTTCTGCTCCTTGTCTTCACCGCGATCCTGGTCTACATAGCGCGCACCCGGATCGACGCATTCTCATGGTCGATGCTCGGGTTCAGCGCGCTCGTAGCCGGACTGATGGTCGCGGTAAATCGCAGCATCGTGGATTACAACCTATATGGCTCGTCCGCTCTCCGGGGAAGCTTGCTGATTGCCGTTCCGATCGCTATCGTGATCCTCATCGTCGTTTACATCGCGTCTCGGCGCGAGCCGGCACTGCCCTCTTCCGGCAACGCCGATGACGATCTTCTGGCGCAAGAAACACACTCTGGGCGGATTCTGACCCTCCTCATCTTCCCGGCCCTGCTCGTCCCGGCCGTCGTTTTTTCCTCGGCATCGGCGTCTGTTCCAGCCCTCCGCGTTTCGATGGCCCTGGTCGGCCTGATCGGAATTGCCGCCATCGTCGCCGCCTGGACCGGATTTGAATACCGTTTTCTCCGCCACGGCCTCGAGATCCGCGCTCTCGGATTCCGTCTGCGCTCGATTCCGCGCCAGCAGATTCAAAGTTACGCACCAGAATCATGGAGCCCGGTCCGCGGCTACGGCATTCGCGGCATCGGCAACTCTCGCGCTTATGTGTGGGGCAACAAAGTGGTCCACATTAAGACCACAGACGGCGACATCTTTCTCGGACACAAAGATCCGGCTCGCATCGTCCGCGATCTCGACATGGTCATGAGTCCCGGGTCATGAGTGGCTGAGGCTTGTTTCCCAAAAGCAAGAACCGGGAACTGATTTTCCAGGAGGCACTATGTTCGGCATAGCAATGGAAGTCTGGGTCATCGCGGGACTGGTCGTATTGGCGACCTTGTTCCTCATGAGCATGCTTGCCCGCTTATACCGCAAAGCCGGGCCGCATGAAGCGCTGATCGTCTACGGCTTTCGCGGCAAGCGCGTAGTTACCGGTCACGGAACGATCGTGTTTCCCATGATCGAAAGCTGTCACGAACTTTCGCTCGAACTCATGTCGTTCGACGTCGCCCCGCAACAGGATCTCTACACCAAACAGGGCGTAGCCGTCACGGTCGAGGCCGTCGCGCAAATCAAGGTGAAATCCGACGTCGAATCTGTCTACACCGCCGCCGAGCAATTCCTCACCAAGTCCGATCAGGAGCGCGAAGGCCTGATTCGCCTCGTGATGGAAGGCCATCTGCGCGGCATCATCGGCCAGCTCACCGTCGAAGAAATCGTGAAGCAACCGGAGATGGTCGGCGACCGCATGCGCGCCACCTGTGCCGACGATATGAACAAGATGGGCCTCGAAGTGATTTCCTTCACCATCAAAGAGGTCCGCGACAAGAACGAGTACATCACCAACATGGGCAAGCCTGACGTCGCCCGCATCAAGCGCGACGCCGACGTTGCCACCGCCGAAGCTGAGCGCGATACGGCCATCAAACGCGCCATGGCGACCCGCGAAGCAGCGGTAGCCAAGGCCCAGGCCGACCAAGAGCGCGTGTTAGCTGAAACGCTGTCCCAGGCGAAACAGGCCGAAGCGCAGCGCGATCTAGAAGTCAAGAAAGCGCAATACCAGGAAGTGACCAAAAAGCAGCAAGCGCAGGCGGACAAGGCCTACGACATCCAGACCGCAGTCATGCAGCAACAGGTGACGACGGAAAGTGTTCGCGTGCAGCAAGTCGAAAAAGAAGGACAGGTAAAGGTTCAAGACGCGGAAATCAATCGCCGCGAAAAGGAATTGATTGCCACCGTCTTGAAAGGCGCCGAGGTCGAGCGTCAGCGGATTGAAACACTGGCCGCCGCCGAAAAGCAGCGCCTGATCGCGGAAGCCGAAGGCCAGGCGTCGGCGATTCGCGCCCAGGGTGAAGCGGAGGCTGAAATCATCTTCAAGAAAGGTGAAGCCGAAGCGAAAGCCATGAACGTCAAGGCCGAGGCCTATCAGGAGTACAACCAAGCAGCGGTCGTCGACAAGCTGATCACCAGCTTGCCGGAGATCGTCAAAGCACTCGCTGCGCCCCTCGCCAACGTGGACAAGATCACCATCGTTTCCACCGGCAACGGAGACTCCGCAGGAATGAATAAGATCACCGGCGACATCACCAAAATGGCAGCGCAAGTCCCGGCGTTGTTCGAAACGCTAAGCGGAATGCCGCTCGGTGAGTTGTTGGGCAAAGTCCGGCAGATCGGTGACAAGTCGGCAAAGCCGGAAGAGAAGAACTAGGGCAGGTCGTTGGTCGACAGTCGATGGTCGCTCGCGATTCGTCGATCGTTTCTGCATTCCGAACGACCAACGACGAACGACCAACGACGGTTTTAGAAGGAGGTATCCGTGCAAGACGAAATTCACCACGCCAGATCACTAGGTCTGTCCGTAGCCCTGGGAGCCGCCATGGGCGCGGCTCTTGGGGCAGCGACCGGCCACATGGGCGTCTGGGTCGCTGTGGGAATCGCAGCCTACATCGCGATCTCCCTGGCCGGCGGCGCCTGGAGCAAGAAGCGAAACGACTGACAACAGACCAACGACGAACGACCAACGACTATCGACCAACGACCGAATTAAAGACCGAATAAAAGGAGTCCCCAATGGCACTACTCGAACGCGTTTCCACTCTGGTCCGGGCCAACCTCAACGACTTAATCGACAAAGCCGAAGAGCCGGAAAAGATGATCAAGCAAGTCATCCTCGACATGCACAACCAGCTCTTGCAGGTGAAGACTCAGGTCGCGATCGCCATCGCCGACCAACACCTGCTCGAAAAGAAGAAACTGGAGAACGAAGAAAAGATTAAAGAATGGATGCGCAAAGCCGAACTCGCCGTCGACAAGAAGCAGGACGACTTGGCTCGCGCCGCGCTGCTTCGCGTCGAAAGCTATCGCGACCTGAGCACGAACTTCGGCCAACAACTCGAAGACCAGAAAGCCCAGGTTGAGAACCTGAAATCAGCCTTGCGCAATCTCGATCAGAAATTGACCGAGGCGAACGCCAAAGCCGATCTCCTGATCGCGCAGCACCGCCGCGCCCGCGCCGCCAGCCGCGCCACTGACGCCCAATCCGGCATGAGCGCCAACGGCAAATCCGCGACCTTCGACCGTATGAAGAGAAAAGTGGCCCACGAAGAAGCCATCGGCGGAGCCAAAGCCCAGATTCTTGCCAACGACGTCGAAGACCGCCTGGCCGCGCTGGAAAAAGAAGATCGCATCGAACAACTATTAGCGGAGCTGAAAACCAAGCGAGGTGCGTGAACGAACTCTTTGAATCGTCGGTGGGACCATGTTTGACGACTTATATGACGCAATAACCAAGCTATTGTCGTGGCGATGGCCCACGTGCCAGGGTGAAGTCACCGCCGTCGACATTGACCCGCTCGCCCAGCGCCGGTATGGCCCAGACATACGCCTCGCGGTCGCCTACAGATTCTCCGTTGGCGATGACGGTCCGTACACGGGGGAGCTCTTTTGGGAGGCGCTCACCTCTGCAAGTGTGCTTGCGGCCAAGGATAATATCGTTGTAGGTCAGTCGGTCACTGTACGCTATCGACGCGACAACCCAAGCGTAAATACCCTGGACACACGGGGCTGGAGAGACTTTTGAAAGACGCTCGATTCGGCTGCGCAAGTTAGAATCGATTGGAACCCTTATGCGCAAGATCTTCCATTTCGACTCCCCCGCAACTCCGTACGTAGCCGACGCTGCCGTACTCTGCTGCTTCGATCATCGCATTGGCACAGTCGTCCGCAAGTTTCTGAAAAAACAAAATATCGACCGCGTCGACATGATCGTCGTTGCCGGAGGCGCTAAAACCCTCGCCTCCCCCCGCAACGACTTCGAACAGGACTTCATCCTCGAACAAGTTCGCATGTCGATCCGTCTGCACCAGACAAAGCGCGTCCTGGTCATGAGCCATTCCGATTGCGCCACCTATGGCGGCCTGGCCGCCTTTAAAGGCGACCGCGACGCCGAAGCCGATCACCACCGCGGCGAACTCCAACGCGCTGCGGAACTCCTCACCACAAATTTTCCCAATATTTCAGTAGAGCCCTACTTCGTGAAGTTCGACGGCATCTGGGAGATCAAGAACGCCAATCGCGCGGAGTCCGCTACAAAGCCGTCCTCCGGCGATGGCAGCCGCGAAATCGCTTAACTCGAAATCGCTCAACTGAAGACTGTTCCCTTGCATCGCCAAATGGCGTATCATAGATAGCCAAGAGGCTACTATGACTTCCGCCGTCATTGCCGAGGTTCTCGGAGGCAAGAAAATCCTGGGACGCTCGGTCAAGAATTTCGCCCAACTCTCTGCGCTGATCCGTCAGGGATTGCCGTCTGGTTCCCTGCTCGTTCTTGGTGAAAAACTCGATCTCAAAAACGCCGCGCTCTCCGAGAAGCTCGGCATTCCGCCTCGAACCTTGACCCGTCGTTTGAGCCGGCACTCGCGCCTCACCGCCGCCGAATCCGACCGCACCGTTCGCGTCGCTCGCGTCTACGCGACGGCAGTTGAAATGATCGGTAACACCGACAAGGCCGCGCAGTGGCTGCGCACCCCCAATCGTGCGCTGGCAGGCGGTGTCCCCATCGATCAACTCGATACCGACCTCGGAACACGAGAGGTCGAGAATATTCTTGGACGCATTGCCTACGGCGTTTACAGCTAAATGCGCCTGTGGAGAATCTGCCGCGCGATTCACGCCTCCGGCGCTTTTTCCGGCGAAGGCGCTCGACTCTTTGGCGGTCGCTGGAACAGCCAGGGCGTGAAGGTTGTTTACACTTCCACTTCCCTCGCCTTGGCTGCGGTTGAAACATTCGTTCATCTCGAACCAAATCTGCGTCCAGACGATCTGGTCTCGATTGAAGCAGAGATTCCGACTGAAATTTCCCTCGATCGTCTCGACCTGACTCCCCTTCCTCGCAAGTGGCATCAGCTAAGGGATGAGTCGCTGAAGGCATTCGGTGATCGCTGGATCAAAGCCGGGAAAACGATGGCGCTGCAAGTACCATCCGCGGCGATTCGAGGCGAATGGAATGTGTTGTTGAATCCGGAGCACTCCGAATTTCGCAAACTCAAGATTGAAAAACCGAAGCCCTTCGAATTCGATCTTCGAATGTTCCGCTGAATTCCGCCGCAAATCCATCGCCGATACTGCGAGTTTCCTGCTACAAATAATGTCCTATGAGACTTCTCTTCATCGGTGGAACCGGAATCATCAGCACGGCATGCACTGTGCTTGCGGCGAAACGAGGAATGGACGTCACCCTCCTGACTCGCGGCCAGCATGAGACTCCGCTTCCGCTCGGAGTGAAGACGCTCGTCGCCGATGTGAACGATCCCGCGATCGCACAACAACTGGAGCGCGAATCGTTCGACGCCGTCGTCGATTTCATCGCGTTCACCCCCGCTGAAATCGAACGCGATTTGAAATTGTTCCGCGGCCGCACGCGCCAGTTCGTCTTCATCAGCTCAGCGAGTGCCTACCAGAAACCGCAAACCCACTACCTGATGACGGAATCGACTCCACTGGCCAATCCGCATTGGGATTACTCCAGAAATAAAATTGCCTGCGAAGAACGGCTGATGCAGGCTTATCGCGAAGAAGGCTTCCCGGTAGCCATCGTTCGTCCGTCGCTCACTTACGGAGACACACAGATTCCGCTCGTGCTCAATAGTTGGCAGCAACCCTATACTGCTGTCGACCGCATGATCCGAGGACAAAAGATTATCGTCCCCGGAGATGGCACGTCGCTCTGGGTAGTCACGCACAATAGCGATTTCGCGAAGGGATTAGTCGGCCTGTTGGGGCACCCGCAAGCGCCAGGTCACGCTTTCCACATCACGTCCGACGAAGTACTGACCTGGGATCAACTTTTCCGTATCGTAGGTGCGGCCGTTGGCGTAGAGCCGAAACTGGTGCACATTCCATCCGACTTCATCATCGCCTGCGTTCCGGAGAAAGAAGGTACGTTGATTGGAGATAAATCGGTGAGCGTGGTCTTCGATAATTCAAAAATCAAACGCTTCGTTCCCGACTATTGCGCGACCACGAGTTTTGCCGAAGGTATTCGACAGACTCTGGCGTGGTTCAACGCCGACCCCGAGCGCCAACAAATCGACGAAGAACTCAACGCCACTCACGACAAGCTGATCGCCGCGTACGAGAAAGGATTGAACGAGGCGGTTAAGAGCTTCGCGTGAGAATCACTTTGCCCAATCTTCCCAGTCCAATCTTTTGACCCGCGCAAACTCTCTGCCGTTGGCCGTTATCAACGTCAGGCCATGCCGCACCGCCTGCCCCGCAATCAACAGGTCGTAAGCGCCGATCGGCTTTCCCACGGCTTCCAACGCCGCACGAATCCGGCCCGCAACTTTTGCATCTTCGGACTCAAATCCCAGAAGCCTCACCGGACCGGCGAAGAACGCCTCAACCAGCCGAGCGTTCGCCTCGGGACGCCCACTCTTCGCGACACCGTACCAAAGCTCGAACGCCACGACGGAAGAAACCATGACCTCGTGGTCGGCGTCGAGCGCCTTCCGCAGACGAGTACGCACCGATGGCGTCCTGTCATTGATCAGCGCGATGCAGGCGTTCGTGTCGAGCAGATAGGTCACTCAAAAGATCTCGCGGCGCGGTGTGGCTGGCTGTTTCCTTCCCTTGGTCAGGAAGTATCCCTCCCGAAGGGAATCGAGCCTCGCGAACCACACCGACGCGTCGGCAACGAGAGGTTCCAACAGCACTCCCTCGTTTACGCGGCGCACGCGGACCTGTTCACCTTCGAAGCGAAACTCTCGCGGCAGCCTCACTGCCTGGCTGCGTCCGTTGCGAAACAACTTAGCGATGCCCGTCTCGGCCATATTTGCGCCTCCCCATTAAGTATATACTATGGGTCAATACCATGGTAGCTATCCATGGTATATATCGTAAAGAACTGAGGGGAAACACCCTACGCGCTGGCTTTATCCAGCAGCGGCAGCGGCTTGTCGATCGACGGTGTCGCGGGCGTCTCCAACTCCAACTGCTCCTGTCCGCTGAGCGCCGAGACTTTCCCGCGATAATTCTTCAGGTGCCGCTGCGCCGTTTCGAAGGCTTCCTGCGCTTTGTTCAAGTTCTTACCTACGTTTTCGAACTGGTTCTGGAAGAAATCGAACGATTTCTGCGCCTTGGCCAGTTCAGCGCGGCTCTTCTCGAAACCCTTGGCAACTTCGTACCATTTGTGGACCAGCGAGATCGTGTGCAGGGTCATGAGCAACGTGTTCGGCGAAACGGGAAAGACGTGCTGTTCGTTCATCCAGTCGCCGAGTTCGCGGTTCCGGATCACTTCCATATATAACGTCTCGCTCGGCAGATACATGAGCGCGATTTCAGTCGTGCCATTTTCGGGCTGGATGTACTGCTGAATGCGCTTGGCTTCGGCCTTCATCACGCGCACAAGCGCGACGCGCGCTTTTTCAATCTCGGCCTTGTCGTTGCTCTCGAAGAGCGCAATCACCTGCTCGCGCGGAAACTTGGCGTCGATCGGCAAGGTGCGATCGGGAAAATAAATTACCGCGTCGGCGCGCCCTCCGCCCTCGCCGGGAGAGGCTTGTAGCGCGAACATGTGCGCGGGCAAGAAGTCCGCGAGCAGCCGTTCCAGGCTCGCTTCGCCGAACTGACCGCGGAGATGTGGGAGCTTCAGCAGGTTATTCAGATCGTTGATTGAGTGCCCGAGCGCTCCCACTTCGCGAAGCTGTTCTTCTGCGTTCTTCAGGTGCTGCTGCACCTTCTCAAACTGGGCAAACCCCTCTTTGATGTTCTGGTCGAGTTTCTGCTGCACCTGCTCGGTGATCGCCATCAGCTTCGAGTCCACGCGATCGCGGATCGAATCAAGGCCCTGAGCGGTCTGCTGATTCAAAGCCTGAAATTCCACTTTGAGTTGCTGGGTCGTGAGCAGCAGAGAATTGGTCATCTCGCTCCGTCCGTCGCTCAGGCTGCGGTTTTGTTCGTCCCGCCCCGCCGCGAGCTGCTGCTCAACCGAGCTGCGAATCTCTGAAAAGCCTTGCTGGATGCGGTCTGTGACCTGCTGCCGCAGGTCCCCTTTAGTCTGTTCCAGCCGACTGGCCATGTCGGCAGTCGCAGCACTGAACTTCTGGCCAAGGGACGTACCGAGCCTTTCGAGCTCACCTGCAACTTCTGTTTTTACATCGACTTGCGCGGCAGCCGAAACGCGGCGCAGCAAGATAGCCGAAAACCCAAGCAGGACAAGGGTTCCGACGAGCACGGTAACCAGCAGTATGGTCTCCATCGTAAGTGGTCGATCTAAATTCTATTGGCTAGCGTGACAGATGGAAAGCGGAACTTGTTAGTCGCTCCGCCGGCGAACCCCGCGCCGCAACACCACGCCCACGACTATGCCAATGCCGAGGTCCATCGCGGTTACGCTCGCGCTTCTCGCGGCAATTTGCGCGTCTTGCGACGCTCAAAACGCAGAGTCCCGAGCGGCCGGAGCCTCTTCTGGCAATGCCAACGAGGACTCCGCCGCCGAGCAGCAACTTCTGGATGCCGCCAACAAGAGCCGCCAACTCGCCGGCGCTCCTCCCCTGCGCATGGACGACAGCTTGCGTCAGGCAGCCGTGGCACATGCCCGACTGATGGTTTCGAGCAATCGACTCGAGCATCAGTTCCCGGGTGAACTGGGACTGATGGAGAGAATCGCCCAGGTCAGCTCGTCAGATCCGTCAAATTCAGATTTCGGGCCGAGAATCGACCGCGCAGGCGAAAACGTCGCTTACGCGCCTTCGGCTCCCAGTGTGCACGATGCCCTGATGCACTCTCCTCCGCATCGCGAGAACCTGCTCGACCGGGGATTCAACGCGGTTGGCCTCGCGGCCGTTTGGAGCGCAGGCAAGCTCTTTGTCGTCGAGGATTTTGCGCATGAACTTCCGTCGTATTCCGCGCATGAAACCTCGAACTTGGTCGGCCAGGCGATCGCTGACATGCGCCAACAGGCAGCGCTTCCCGGCCTCGTCCAACTCACGCCGTCCAATCTCGACACAGCGACCTGCTCGTTAGCGAAAGAGAGCCACCCAAGCGCCCACCTGCTGGCCACCGCGTTCGACAACCGCCGCGTCATTACTTATACCCAGAGCCGTCCTGAAATGCTGCCGGAAGGCGTTTTGCCAATGCTGCGCGATGCCGACCTCCGCCAGTTTGCGGTGGGCTCGTGCTACGCGCGCAATGCCGCTTATCCTAACGGGACTTACTGGGTCGCGATTTTGCTCTACTGACCTTTCCTTCCTGACCTTCCCTGCCCACGATTTCCATTTCGGGCATCTCGCGGACAGGACTGTCCGCGCCACACTACACTGTGTTGGGATGGCACCTCCGAGAATTCGAGTCGGTACGGCTGGTTGGTCTTACAAAGACTGGGATGGAGTTCTCTATCCGCCGGAAGTGACGCGCAAGAAGATTCATCCTGTCGAATTTCTCGCCCGTTTCTTCGACGTTATCGAGATCAATACTTCCTTCTACGGACACATACGCCCCGAACTCGGACGCCTATGGGCGCGCAAGGCCGCAGCAGTGAATCCAGATTTCGTTTTCACTGCCAAGCTGCATCGCTCGTTCACCCACTCTCCGTTGGCTGTGATGGAGCCAACGTCCGCCGCCAGCATCAGACCGAACGATAAAGACGAACGCCTTGCCCGCGAAGGCCTCGATTCGCTGGCATCCGAAGGCAAGCTGGGCGCCCTCCTCATTCAGTTTCCCGTCTCCTTCAAGAACACCAGCCTCAATCGAGAATATCTGGAGCAACTGCTCCGTCAGTTCATCGAGTTTCCGCGCGTGGTTGAGGTGCGCCATGAGAGCTGGAATAACCCGGAAACCCTGGCGGAATTCATGCGACACAACGTCGGTTTCTGCAACATCGATCAGCCTCTCCTTGGCCGCTCGCTCGCTCCAACCGAACACGTGACATCGGGCGTCGGATATGTACGCCTGCACGGCCGGAATTATGAACATTGGTTCGACGACGGCTCCGGCGGCGACAATCGCGACGATCGTTACAACTATCTCTACAAACCAGCGGAGCTCGAGAAATGGAAACAGAAAGTGGACGTCATCGCGCAGCGTGCCGAGTCAACCTATGTAATCGCCAACAATCACTTTCAGGCCAAGGCTGCGGTCAACGCGCTGGAGTTAAGGCATTTGCTCGAAGGAAAAAAAGTTCTCGCACCCGAACTTCTCGTGAAGTCTTATCCGGCGCTGAACGAAGTTGTTGAGGTCGATCACGGTGAGCAGCGCTATCCGCTACTGGAGTAAGAACTCGATGGTCAGGTTACGGTTCTTGCAAACACTGCACATTCGTGGGATTAGTCGTGGCGATGGCCTTCGATTCGTCTAGATTCTGCTTCAACCACTCTCGCAACGGCAGCAAGGCTTTCGCTCCGTGATCTTGCATGCCACCGATTAATGTGCCGCCGACAGTCGGCACTGATCGCCAGGCCTCGATTTCTTGGAGCGCTCCGTCACGCGGGAACCACAGGATGAATTGACTGGGGCCGTACGTTAACTGCATCTCAAACTGGGACGGCCGATGAGATGGAGGTGGGTCTTTCAACCCCGGATCACTGAGGATCTGTCGCAGCGCAGCCATCTGCGTTTCGTTGAGGGTCCCATCTCGCACCACGCTGCGTACCTTGCGCGAATTCGATTCGCGGGACTGCTTCACAAAGTGGTACGCCCCCGAACGCGAAACAATCCTGCAAGACATCACAATTGTCCTTCTCTCATATCCAGATTCAACCATCCGGAGAGCATACGCCGCCGCGGTAGTGCCTCCTTCCGCTGCACTCTGGGCGGACGATTGCGAGCCGCTCCCGCCTCCAGTCGCATTCGTCGAGTTGGGACTGGTCACATCCGGAGCATGGAGTTCAGGCGTTCGCGCCGAAAACTCCAGGTTCCGGGGCGGAAGACAGCTGTTCCGCCCTGCCTCTTCAGACAATTTCCGTCCCTTTCGCTTTTGGACTCGGTCGAACCAATCCAGCAACGGCACGAGCGACTCATCGTAGGGCTTCCGCGATGGAGAATCAGGGAAGGTCAATTGCTGCCATGTATCGCGCGGCCTGAGGACGGCTAGCATCACCTCGTCATTATCCGCTGTCAACAGCGGCTCGGCGATCTGCTTCTGTTCCAGATCGAATAGTTGATCGGTCGAAACAAGACGGATTGCTTGACGAATTCCGTCGGCATCCAGTTCACCTTCGAAAATTTTGATGCTTCCGAAAGATTGGAATTCCAGATGATATTGCCCGTCTCCGCGCACTAACACGCAAACGTCTTCTCCGTGACGAATGCGTTCCAAACGCATCAGGTAGGCGGCGTCTTTGCTTGTTTGCGATGAAGAAGCGGCCTGCGAAAACAAAGCTCCCGCGGACAGCACAAGAAGGCAAAGCGTCGCAGAAATCGGCTTCATTTAGAGGGTCCATCGCCGGGTACGCCCATAGCCTGGGCGCCCGCGGAAGCAGTTAGGCGACTAGTTACTAGAACTTTCGGCACGCACCGACGAGCTGGAATCATACGATATAATGGCTATACCACGATGAATTCTGGCCGCATCGGATCTGAAGTGGCAGTCTTCGCGGTTGTCTGCGTCCTGACGATTTTTCTCTTTCCCGCCGTTCAGGGCCCATATTCGGCCGTGAATGGGCCGGTTACGGCTCTTCAATCTTCTCGTGCGGCCCTTCGCTTACGAATCGCGATCCAGCAGGCCGCGTTTTGGTCACTCGGCGCACTTTTGATGTGCCCCACTATCTTCTCCCAGATAGTTCCGTCGTCTTCCATCTGGACTGCAAGTTCATGGTCCGAGACTACGTCCATCCTGCGCTGCTGATCCTCCTCGCTCCCCGTGGTTCGCGTATCCGTAGTTCGCAATCGTTGACCTCCGTCGCAGGCCGATACGTGCTGCGCTGAGGTTGTTTTCCGAATTACCGGTCTACACCATTTTCCCGAGTGAGGAGACTCGCTAATGACGAACCGTCCAATTCAGAATCGACACAATGCCTACGCTCTCGCAGCCGCCATTGCCGCAACTCTGGTCGCTTTAGTATTAACCACCGGATGCGCCAAGAAAGTCGCCAAGGTAACGCCACCACCGCCGCCCGCTGCAACCCAGCCGTCGCCAACCGCCACTCTGGCAGCCAATCCCAGCGTCGTCCAGCAGGGGCAGACTTCTACGCTGACGTGGCAAACCAGCAACGCCAATGACATCACGATTGCCGGACTCGGCACCGTGCCCGCCACCGGATCGCGCTCCGTGAAGCCAGACTCATCCATGACCTACACACTGGTCGCCAAAGGCCCCGGGGGATCGAACGAGGCCTCAGCGCGCGTTACCGTCAATGTGCCGGTCGCCGCGGCGCCCTCGCCGAGCGATGAAGATTTGTTCAGCAGAAATGTAAAGGACATCTTCTTCGACTACGACAAATTTGTGGTCCGGCCCAACGAGGCCCCTACCGTCCAAAATAACCAGGCCTTCCTCTCGCAGCATCCCAACATCAAAGTCGTGGTCGAGGGTCACTGCGACGACCGCGGATCCGAGGAATATAACATTGCCCTCGGAACCAGTCGCGCGGAAACCGTGAAGCGGACTCTGGTGCAGGAAGGCATTCCTGCCGATCGCATACGAACCGTCAGCTTCGGTAAGGAAAAACCGTTTTGCACCGAAGACAACGAACAGTGCTGGCAACAGAATCGAGTTGACCACTTCGTATTCGAACGCTGAAATCGATAGACACGAAGGCGGCTCAGTTTTGGGCCGCCTTCATACAATAGAACGAATAGAACGTTAGAGCGTTGTCATAGCGAAAACTGAATGGCCGAAATCGCTGACACGATAAACCAGAACCGCTGGAGAGCCTGGGTCACGTCTCGCGTGACCAAACTGCGCCAACGCGAGGGTCAGGTCTTTCTTGTGCTGGCCCTCGTCATAGGCGCATCAACTGGTCTCGCGGTCGTAGCATTCATTCTTCTCACTGAACGTTTGGGAATGCGCCTGTATCCCATGGGCGGCGCTCCGTGGCGGCGTTTGTTGTTTCCCATCGCTGGCTCGCTAAGCATCGGTTACCTGCTCTATCGCTATTTCCCTAACGCCCGCGGCAGCGGCGTTCCCCAGACAAAGGCAGCCCTGTTCGCTCGCGAGGGCCGCATCACCCTACGGACTGTGCTCGGCAAGTTCTTCTGCACCTCGGCTACGCTTGCCAGCGGAATCCCGCTCGGCCGCGAAGGTCCGTCGGTTCAGGTAGGTGCGGGCATCGCTTCCGTTCTTGGGAGATTCTTGGGTTTACGTACAGAGCAAGTGAAACGGCTGATTCCAGTCGGAGCGGCCGCCGCAATCGCCGCCGCATTTAACACGCCGATGGCCGCCGTCTTGTTCTCGCTCGAGGAAATCGTCGGCGATCTTTACGCGCCGGTCATGGGTGCGGTCGTGCTGGCATCGGCAACCGCTTGGATGGTCCTGCATGTATTTCTCGGTGACCACCCACTCTTCAAAGTCCCGCAATATCGTTTGGTCCATCCCCTGGAGTTTGCCGTCTATGCCGTGCTCGGCGTGGCAGGTGGCTTGGTTTCCGTTGCCTTTACACAGCTCTTGTTGCGCATCCGCGCCCGCTTCCTGCGTTTCCCTCAGAGCACCGTCTGGTTCCAACCCGCCGCTGGAGGCTTGCTCGTCGGAATCATGGGTTGGTTCGTGCCTCAAGTCATGGGTGTCGGTTACGGCTTCGTCGGCGACGCGTTGAATGGGAACATGGCCTTCCGGATCATGTTGCTGTTGGTAGTTCTCAAGCTCTTCGCGGTCACCACCAGCTACGCATCAGGGAACGCGGGCGGCATTTTTGGACCCTCGCTTTTCATCGGCGCGATGCTCGGCGGAAGCGTGGGAACCGTCGCCCATTACTTCTTGCCGGCCTATACTTCGACTCCCGGAGCCTACGCACTGGTCGGAATGGGTGCAGTCTTCGCAGGAGTGGTGCGGGCGCCGATGACATCGGTGTTGATGATTTTCGAAATGACGCAGGATTACGCCGTCATCGTGCCCCTGATGATCGCGAATCTGGTCAGCCTTTTCATCGCATCGCGACTCCAGCACGAACCGATCTACGAAGCTCTTGCAGTGCAGGACGGCATCCATCTGCCGACTGCCGAGACTCGCCAGCGATTGGGCCAGCGCCAGGTGGTCACGGTGATGAGGGCCGCAGCCAACGATTCTCTTCCCGCTGAGGCGACGGTTCGTGAGGCACTGGAGAAAGTGCGATCGGGCAAGTTGCCGACGCTTCTCGTGACCGACCGGCGCGGCGTAATTGGAGTCCTCGCACAACCCAGGTTAGAGCAGGAACCGTCTGAAAATACCGACAAGCAAATCGGCCAACTCGTCGACGCCATGGTCTTTCCTCACGTTCACTCCGACCAGGGCCTCGATCTGGCGCTCGAACGTATGGGTTCGCATCAGCTCGACCTGCTTCCAGTGGTCAATCGCGCGGATGTCCATCGACTGGAAGGCATCGTCACCCTACGCGATGTGTTGAAGGCTTACGGCGTCGCTACCCGCGACGAGCAAAGCTGATCGCACTGTCCGGAATCCAACTGGTATCGACACTCATCTATCTTTCATGGAACTCGAAAGCGTGTCTGTAGAACCCTTGTCTTCGCAGCAAGTGGGCCCGTCCTTGCCTCAGGATCCCTCGGCGACCGCCGAATCCGCCGACGCGAGCTTGCTCGACTCCTATTCGCAGGCTGTGATCGCCGCCGTCGAGAGAGTCAGCCCGTCAGTAGTCAATGTAGAAGTTCATCATAAAGCGACAGGCCGATCGACAAGCCAAGCGCCAGGCCGCGCTCGGCCCGGGGAGCCGAGTGAGCGCCGGGGTGGCGGCTCGGGTTTCGTATTTACACCCGACGGACTCATCCTCACGAACAGCCACGTCGTGCATGACGCGACTCGGATTGAAGTAACGCTTGCAGACGGCAGGCGCGCGCCCGCCCACACCGTCGGCGACGATCCGGCAACTGATCTCGCGGTCATTCGTATCGATGCCTCGGGATTACAGGCCGTGCCACTCGGCGACTCCCAGCAATTGCGACCCGGACAAATGGCGATTGCCATCGGCAATCCTTACGGCTTTCAGTCGACAGTGACAGCGGGTGTGATCAGCGCCTTGGGGCGGTCGTTGCGCTCCTATTCCGGGCGCTTGATTGAGGATGTCATTCAGACCGATGCCGCGTTGAACCCCGGAAATTCCGGCGGACCGCTCGTTGATTCGCGCGGCCATGTGATCGGAGTGAACACCGCGACGATTCTGCCGGCGCAGGGAATTTGTTTCGCGATCGGGATCAACACGGCGAAATTTGTAGCAAGCCGCCTGCTGCGCGATGGGCGCATTCGCCGCAGCTACATCGGAGTCTCCGCGCAGACGGTTCCGATTCACCGCCGGGTAGTGCGCTTTTATAACCTGCCGAGGGAAACCGGCGTGGTTGTGGTCGGCATCGAAGATAGGAGCCCGGCCCGCACCGCGGGTTTGCGCGAGGGCGATGTGATCGTAGAGTTCGATAACAAGCCAGTCGCCGGCGTGGATGACTTGCACCGTCTGCTGACCGACGCGCAAGTCGGGGCTAGATGCTCTCTGACAGTAGTTCGGCATACCGAAAGGCTGATCCTGCCAATTTTTCCCGAAGAGGCGCAGTGAAGATAACTGCAATAGTAAAGAGGCATGGTAAGGATCATTCCTAGGTGTCCCCGGAACCCCGCTATCCCATTGCCGACACTGGATTTCCTGTGTTAGCTTCGATTCGGAGAGTTCCGCTTGCGACACACGGTTCCGGCTGGAATGGACCGCAAGGAAACGGACGTTTACCTGCGGCTCGATGCGGCGCGCCTGCCCCAGCATATCGCGATCATCATGGACGGAAACGGCCGCTGGGCCCGCCGCCGGCACATGCCCCGCGTCGCCGGACATCGCGCCGGAGTCATCTCCGTGCGTTCGACTGTCCAAACCGCCGCACGCATCGGAATTCCCGCTCTGACTCTCTACGCCTTTTCCGAGGAAAACTGGAAGAAACGTCCGAAGACAGAGGTCGATTTCCTGATGCGTCTTTTGTGCCGTTATCTCAAGGCCGAGATCGAAATCCTCAACGAAAATAATATCCGCCTCAAATACATCGGACGCCAGCACGAGTTGCCTGAGTCGGTGCAACGCGAGATGGCCGAAGCGAGCGACGCCACATCGAAGAACACGGGCATGCTGCTGACTCTCGCGTTGAATTACAGCGCGCGCAGCGAAATCGTCGACGCGTTCCGCTCGCTAGCGGACGCCGCCTCGCGCAATGGCGGACTCGACCACATGAAAGTCGACGAACAGCTGATCAGCCAGCACCTCTACACGCGCGACCTTCCCGATCCCGACTTGGTAATTCGTACCAGTGGCGAAATGCGGCTGAGTAACTTCCTGTTGTGGCAGTTGGCGTATGCCGAGATCTACGTGACCCAGACCTTGTGGCCAGATTTTCGCGGAGTGCAATTGCTTGAGGGCATCGAGGAGTATCAAAAGCGCGACCGCCGCTACGGTGGCCTCGGACAAGACGGGCACGCTCCCCAACGGCCACGTCCCGAGGGCAAGCGTTAATGTCAACGCTGATCGGCACCTCGCCAATTCTTCGCAACAGCAGCCGCGGTACCCTCAATCGCGGTAACCCCCATCAATGATTACGCGGATTGCGACTGCCGTCGTTTTGATTCCTATCGTCCTGCTCCTGGTTCTCAAAGCCCCTCTTTATGTGCTGGCACTCGTCTCGGGCGCAATTGCAATTCTCGCCATCGGCGAGTTCCTGAAACTGGTGACTCCCTATGGAGTCGAACCGCTCACCATCGCAACCTATTCGTTCGTTGCGATTTTCTTCTTGTTTGTTACCGTCATTTCAACCAACCAGACTCCTCTCATCGAGTCGACAGCGATGGTCTATGGATTAGCGCTGACATCAGCCCTCGCGCCTTTCATATTTCTCACCGTAGCTATGCGTCGCGCGAGCTTGGCGAGCGGCTATCCCGGGGCTGCCGCATCGTCATTCGCGTTCGCATATATCGCGATCCCAATGGCGCTGCTTGTAGAGATTCGGCAACAACCAGCCGGAGCCATCTGGACGATCTACCTGCTCCTCGCGGTCTGGGCCGGAGACATTTTCGCCTACTTCATCGGCAAAGCCATCGGGCGTCATCTCATGTCGCCGCGCATCAGCCCGAAGAAAACTTGGGAGGGTGCGGTCGCCTCCGTGTTCGCGAGTGTGATCATTGGCACACTCTGGATTCAGCACGCTCCAGGAATCAGCGCCAATCTCCTCCGGATCGGCTTGATCGAGCGCCGCGACGGCATGTGGGGATTGGAACAGCCTCAACTCTGGCCCATTATCGTGCTGTCGGCCGTGGTCAACATCGCCGCTCAGTTAGGAGATTTGGTTGAGTCGCTCATCAAGCGCGGCGCAGGAGTGAAGGATTCGGGTGCCATTCTCCCCGGCCACGGAGGCATGCTCGATCGCATCGATGCCATGCTCTTTGCCGTCCCGGTTGTGTGGGCCTACGGGGCGTGGCGCCTGATGCAGTGACACCATCCTCGGCGAAACTACCTCCCGAACAGAATGCGGGAAAAAGGGCCGAAGGCTCAGGTTTCCGTGGAAGAGCGGCGCTTCAGCGCCGCGTAAGTCGTTTGGAGTCGTCCGGGCTTCAGCCGCGGCGCCGGAGTGCTGGCACTTTTTTCCGTTTCTAACTAACCGCCTTTGCCCGGAATTGCCGCAATCCAACCACCAGCAACAACACATCGAACGTCACCAACGCCGCAAGAATAAACGGAAGCGACAAATGCGGGAACTGCGGCACGAGAGTCGCCCGCAGCCCTTCGCTGGCGTAAGCCAGTGGATTGATAAGCACAACTTTTTGCAGAATCGGAAACTTGCTCAGAGCGCTCCACGGATAGTAAGTGCATCCGAAAAATATCATTGGAGTCATCACCATGCTGAACATCAATCCAATGTGCTGCTGATTTACGCTGCATCCGAGCGCCAGTCCTCCGCAAGCCGAGAAGCCCGCTACCAGCAGCGTGATGCAGATGAAGAGGAGCGGGTTCGTGAGATGCAATTCCAGTCCGGGCCTCAGAATGATCCAGGCCAGCGGGATCACGACCAAGCCTCCGACGAGGGCTTGAATCAGGCCGGCGACGATCTTTTCAATCGCCACCCACGAGATGTCAATCGGCGCCAGCAGACGATCTTCAATCTCGCGCGTGAACTGGAATTCAGCGATCAACGGCATGGCAACCGCCCAGATCCCGGTGAAAACCATGCTGATCGCCATGATGCCCGGCAGAAGCTGACTCTTGTAGACAGCCGGCATATACCCGCTGCCGACCATGACGCGTCCGAAGATGAAGACGAATAGAAGTGGCTGCAGGAAAGTCTGCAACATCAGCGGAACGATGTTGCGACGCGCGACATGAGCGTCGCGGGCTAAAAGCGCCATGAAAGTCTTCCAGTTCATTCGCGTAAGCTCCTGCCCGTGTGATGGAGAAAAAGATTTTCCAGGCTCGGCTCCGAGATGTGCACGTCCGACAACTCCACACCGAAACCGGCAGCCGCACTCACGATCTCGGAGATCATGGCCCCCCCGCGACTGGCGTAAAGGTCCGCACCCCCATCGCCCGAGGCACGCGCTTCGGTCACGCCCGCCAACGTCCCAAGCTTTTCGAGCAACGGTGCGGAGTGTTGCGCAAACCGCAGGCGCAGCAGATATCCGCCCGGAATTGAAGCCTTCAGTTCCGCCGGCGTGCCCGAAGAGATGATGCGGCCGTGGTCGATGATCGCTAGTCGCTCGCAGAGTGTATCGGCCTCTTCCATATTGTGCGTGGTCAGCAGGATGGTGCGGCCCTTCTGGTTATATTCGCGGATGATCTCCCACAACAGCAGCCGCGTTTGCGGATCGAGGCCAACACTCGGCTCGTCCAGAAACAACACTTGCGGATCATGCATCATGGCGCGGGCAATCGACATGCGCTGCATCATCCCGCCCGAGAATCCACGAACCAGCTCATTCGCGCGGTCGGTTAGTTTGAAGCGGTCAAGCAGGGCGTTCGCGCGCTCCGTGCGTTCCGTTGAACTGAGTCCGAAGTAAGCCCCGTGAAAGAGCAGTATCTCGCGGGCGGTCAGCGAGAAATCCAGGTTCGGACGCTGAGCCACAACTCCGATCAGGCGCTTGGCCGCAGTCTGATCGCGCCAAACGTCATATTCGCCGATCCAGGCCGTGCCGCTGGTCGGGCGCACCCGCGTAGTCAGAATGCCAACCGTCGTAGACTTCCCGGCCCCATTCGGCCCGAGCAGGCCGAAGATCTGTCCCGGCGTCACGTCGAGATTGATGCCATCGAGCGCCGTAATCTGCGGCTTTGGCGCTTTGTCGCGTTTAACCGTTGGCGGAGCCGCACCCGTTCGCCCCGCCGCCGCAGGAGGAGCGGAACTGTACACCTTGCGCAAGTCGACTGTGCGAATGGCAGAGTTCATTACAGGTTTCCTATCAAAGTTTCCGACCGACGAGTTCCCTATCGTGGGCGCCCCATGCGTCCGTCTTGCAGCAATCGAGATTCTACCGCAAGCTGAGCTGTGTAAGGTTTTGGGACCTGCGCATACTTCTATCCCTTACAATAAAGATTCAAGCCAGCATGAAACGCATCGCCATCCTCGGTTCCACCGGCTCCATCGGCCGCAGCACTTTGAGCGTGGTCGAGAGCTATCCCGACCGCTTCAAGGTCGCGACGCTCGCGGCCGGCAGCAACGTCGAACTTGCCTTGGAACAGGCTCTACGATGGAAGCCGCTGGTCGTTTCCCTCGCCAACGAAGCCGACGCCGATGCCCTCCGAAACAAGCTCCGGCAGTCTGGCCTCGCCCAAATTGAAGTTGTCCACGGCTCCGCCGGAACTCTCCGCGTTGCCACCCATCCCGACGTCGATTTTGTAGTCAGCGCCATCGTCGGCGTCTCCGGACTAGAGGCAACCTACGAGGCTGTTCGCGCTGGCAAGACCGTAGGCCTCGCGAACAAAGAGTGTCTAGTGGTCGCCGGGGAGCTGATCACCGCTGAGGCTCTCCGTCAGGGTAAGCCGCTGCTGCCCATCGACAGCGAACACAACGCCGTCCACCAGTGCCTTCGCGGAGGCCGCGCCCACGAGGTCGAGCGCATCTGGCTCACCGCTTCGGGCGGCCCATTTCTGCACACTCCCAAGTCGGAATTTGCCTCAATCACGGTGCAACAGGCCCTCAATCATCCCACCTGGAAGATGGGGAAACGAATCACCATCGACTCGGCCACCTTGATGAATAAGGGGTTCGAGGTAATCGAGGCCTGCCGGCTTTTCAACGTCCCGCCCGAACGGGTACAAGTCATTGTCCATCCGCAGTCTACGATCCATTCCATGGTTGAATTCGTGGATGGCAGCATACTTGCTCAGATTTCCGTGACCGACATGCGCCTGCCGATCCTGTATGCGCTGACCTATCCCGACCGTATCCAGTCGGACCTGCGCTTCCCGATTGGTGACCTCCGGCATCTGGATTTCTGCCCCCCCGATGTGGCTAAATTCCCTTGTCTGGCATTAGCTTACAAAGCAGCCGAGGTCGGAGGCGCGAAGACCATCGCCCTGAACGCCGCCGACGAGGTTGCCGTAGCCGCGTTTCTGGACGAGAAGATTGGTTTTGAGGACATTCCCCGGATTATTGAAGAAGTCATGTCAGCAACGCCAGCCGGGAATTTAGAATCTATAAAGAAGGTACTTGTTTTGGATACAGAGGCCCGCCTTTTGGCAACCGAAATCGTGAAACAGCGTAGCCGAAAGCCATTGCCCATCGGGGCCATTTCATAATGAGAATTCGGGAGTAATCTGGTTAATATGCCCCAGCTTTTGTCTTTCCTCTACACGCTCTTCGTCATGGGCATCGTGCTCGGATTCATGATCCTGATTCATGAATTCGGCCACTACGCGGCGGCCAAGTATTTCAAGGTCCGCGTGGAGCAGTTCGCCATCGGCTTTGGCAAGCGTATTGTCGGCTTCACCCGCGGCGAAACCGAATACCGCATCAACGTCCTGCCCCTCGGCGGCTACGTCAAAATGTCGGGCGAGAACCCCATGGACGACCGTACCGGCGATCCGGGAGAATTCCTGTCCCATCCGCGTTGGCAGCGCTTCATCATCGCCCTCGCCGGGCCGACCATGAACATTGCGCTGGCTATTGCGTTGTTGACCGGCGTCTATATGGTTCGCTACGAATATCCGGCCGTGCTCGACGAGCCTGCCTTTGTCGGCTGGGTGAATCCCGACACACCCGCGGAAAAAGCCGGCATCCAGCGCGGTGACAAGATTGTCAGCGTCGAAGACGTCCAGAATCCGAACTGGGAGCAGGTCGACGTCAAGTCCGCCCTCAGCCCGAATCAGCCCTTGAAATTTGGTATCGAGCATGACGGCAAGGTCACCGAGAAAACCCTCATCCCCGAACCGAAGGGACCGAATCAGTACGGGAGCATCGGTTGGGTGCCCAAAGAATCCAGCGTGACTCTGACTACGGTCGAACCAGGAATGCCCGCCGATAAGGCCGGCATCAAAGTCGGTGACGAGATCCTGACCGCGAACGGCCAGGACATTCCCGCTCTGGCTGCGCTCGTACAGCTGTTGAATCACAGCACAGGAGAAAATCTGTCGCTCGTAGTCCTGCGCAACGGCCAGAAACTTACGTTTAACGTGAAACCGACTCTGGTTCCCGCCGGGCCGGGCGAGGAACTCCGTTATCGCATTGGCGCCTACAGCCTACCGACCAAGGTTGTGAAGCTTGATTTTGTCGATGCGTTCAAGCGCTCCTTGTCTGATAACAAGAAAAGCTCGTTCCTGATCCTCGAGCTGTTGCAAAAAATGGTCCAGCGCAAGGTTTCCATGCGCCAGGTCGATGGCCCAATCGGCATCGGCAGCGCCGTTGGACAGGCTGCCCGCGAAAAGGGCTGGATGCCCCTTCTGCTGATCACTGCCGCGATCAGTCTCAACCTCGGCATCATGAACCTGTTGCCGATCCCGATCCTCGACGGCGGCGTTATCCTGCTTCTCGTCATCGAGAGCCTGATGCAGAAAGAAATCAGCCTCCCGATCAAAGAACGTATCTATCAGGCTGCTTTCGTGTTTCTCGTGCTCTTCGCAGTCATGGTGATCTACAACGATCTGGTTAAGACCCTTCCAGGCCTTGGCCGAATGCCGTAGTCACCCCGAACTAGTTGCAAAGAAAAAAGAATAGAACTGGCTCGTGTTGGGACGGCCTTGTCCGGGACTCCCAATCCGCGCCAGTTTCGCGGATCGGTATGATTCAATCCGCGCCCTTTCTACTCGACGATTTCGATCTTCCTCCGCTGCGCGAGGTTATTTCAAATCTCGCTCGCATCGGATATTCCGAAAAAGTAGTGCTTGAGCGGCTAGGTTTAGCCAGCTTTTCCGATCTCCAGTGGCGCGCGACCCCGATGTATCGCGAAGAACGTCTGGCCGATCGCGATCCGCTTGCTCTCGCCATCGAACTATTTCTGTTGCAGGGATCTGTTTCCGGACACGAACTCTCCACGTTATTCGTCGATCAGTCCAGCCGCGATGCGCTTATCCAGACAGGGCTTCTCGCAATCGATGACACTGGCCGAGCGCGCGCCCGCGCGTCGCTATTCCCCGTCGGCAAGCGCCTGGTTTTTTCCGATCACGCTTGGCCCGAGCTTCCTCATCCCGGATACAAAACCGTCCCTTACGATCAAGTCATGTTTGTCGGCGGAGACAGCCGCGCCCTCGCGCATTGCACTCCGCGGCGAGCTGTTCATGCTGCTCTCGACCTTTGCACCGGCTCCGGCATTCAAGCGCTGCTCGCTGCGGAACACGCAGACCGCGTCGTCGCAGTAGATATCAACGAACGCGCCGCCCGCTGCACTCGTTTCAACGCGCAAGTCTCAGGCGCAACCAATCTAGAAGTAATGGTCGGCGATCTGTTCGATCCAATCTGTGAACGGCGCTTCGATCTGATTACGGCCAATCCCCCTTTCGTCCCCTCGCCACTCAACACCCTCGGATTCCGCGACGGCGGGCGCTCTGGAGAAGACATCCAGAAGCGGATTGTCGCGGGCCTTCCCGATCACCTCGCGCCCGGCGGCTCCGCGCACATGATTACCGAACTCGGCGAGCGCGACAATGAACCACTCGCCAACCGCTTACGTGAATGGCTCGCTGGCAGTCCCATGGATATCCACATCCTCCGCCTGCGCGAATTTTCCGCCACGAAGTACGCGATCGGCCACGCCATAGGTGACGACTACGATGTGTTCCTCGATTCAGTGCAATCGTGGGCTGGCAATCTTCGCGCGCAGGGTTACCAGCGAGTTGTCGTCGTGCTCATATCGTTTCAGTGGAGCGATCCCGCGAGCGGCCCCCCCTGGGTTCGAGTCGACGAAACCCAAGCCCCGCAACGCGCCGCCGGAGCCGAAATCGAGGCCGCATTTCAAGCCGAGCGCCTTTCGCGTCGCCTCGATCTGCCCGAGACTCTAAAACACAGTTGGCTGCGCCGCACCGGGCCGATCGCACTTCTCGACGCGCAATTACTGGGCGGTGAACGTGGACTGAAGACCAACGCCAAAGCCACACTGCTCGGGCAAGCTCTGCCCGTTGAATATCAGCTCGATCCCGTCGAACGGGAACTGTTGAATTTACTGGAGAAGAAAGTCGCTTTCTCAGACTTGCTCGGCCATGCCAGGCAGCTCCATGTCAGCGAAGACAGCGTTCTGGCCGCAATCACCTCATTGCTGCGCCGCCGCCTGATTTGTAGCGAGCCCAGTAGTGAAGTCTGACACACCCTACCTATCGACGCCCGCGCCGAACCTGCTAAAATAGAGGTTCCGTTATGGCCGAAATTCAACGTAGAAAAACCTCGACCGCTACGATCGGCGGCGTCCGCGTTGGCAGTAGTGCACCGATTATGGTGCAGTCGATGACCAATACCGACACGGCCGACGTCCCCGGCACCATCAAGCAGGTCGCCGCCCTGGCTCGCGCCGGCAGCGAGATCGTCCGCGTCACGGTCAACAATGACGATGCCGCCAAGGCCATCCCCCACATTGTGGAAGGCCTCGACAAACAAGGCCTGCGCGTCCCCATCGTCGGCGACTTCCACTACAACGGGCATCTCCTCCTGACCAAATATCCCGCCTGCGCCGAAAACCTGGCCAAGTACCGCATCAATCCCGGAAACGCAAGCATCGGACGCAAGAACGACGACAATTTCCGCGCCATGATCGAAGTCGCCGCGAAAAATGATAAGCCCGTTCGCATCGGCGTGAACTGGGGATCTCTCGATCAGTCTCTGCTGACAAAGATGATGGACGAGAACTCGCTTCTGGCCGAACCGAAAGACGCCCGCGATGTCACCATGGAAGCAATCGTGACCAGCGCTCTTAACTCGGCGAAGCTGGCCGAACTATACGGCTTGCGCCCAGACCAGATCATTCTGAGCGCGAAAGTCAGCGGAGTGCAGGACCTGATCGACGTCTATCGCATTCTGGCCGCGCGCTGCACCTACCCGCTGCACCTCGGATTGACCGAGGCCGGCATGGGAGCAAAAGGCATCGTCGCTTCGAGCGCGGCATTGGCCGTTTTACTGCAAGAAGGCATCGGCGACACCATTCGCGTCTCGCTCACTCCCGCGCCCGGAGGCGATCGCACCGAAGAAGTTCGCGTGGCGCAACAGATCCTCCAGTCGCTCGGCATTCGTAGCTTTACGCCTCAAGTCACCGCCTGCCCCGGATGCGGACGCACCACCAGCACGTTCTTCCAGGAAATGGCCGAACAGATTCAGACTTATCTGCGCAACCAGATGCCGATCTGGAAAGAAACCCACACCGGTGTTGAAGAAATGAAAGTTGCCGTGATGGGATGCGTGGTCAACGGCCCTGGCGAATCCAAACACGCAAGTCTAGGAATTTCGCTACCCGGGACCTTCGAAGAACCGAAAGCTCCCGTCTATGTAGACGGACGCCTCTTCACCACGCTGAAAGGCGACAAGATCGTGGCAGAGTTCATCAAGATTCTCGACGACTACGTAGACTCCCACTACGCAGCACGCGCAAGAGAAAGCCAAGAAGTAGGCGCCAGGAACTAAGATCCAAGACCGTGCCCCAGGTTCGCGCACGTTCTTTGTGCGCTAACCTGGGTCCACAACATGGGTCCACGATGCCCTTGACCCGTTTCGACTTCCTTCGCTTTCTTAGCACGTCTGATTCCCCACCCCGCCGCCATAAATCCGCCCTTGACAGCGCCCCTCTGAATCAACGAAAGTAACTATTCGAAACAAATCGAAACCATGCCTTCCAACGGTCTGCTCAACGAAGAACGCCGCCGCGAAATCCTGGCCGCCCTCCATCGGGACGGTCGCGTGCTCGTCAAAGACCTGGCCCGGCATTTTCGCATTTCCCAGATCACGATCCGCAAAGACTTGGAGTTTCTCGACTCCCAGGGCGTAGTGCAGCGCACCCATGGCGGCGCGCTGCCCATACAGGCCGGAGCCCTACTTGATCCAACCTTGCGTGAGAAAGAGAGACTGCACCGCAAACAAAAGGCGCAGATTGCGCACGCCGCGGCCGCTCTGGTTGAAGAAGGACAATCCGTCTTACTCGATTCCGGCACTACGACGACGGCGATTGCGCGCGCCTTGAAAGACATGTCGCGGCTAACCGTCATCACCAACGCCATCAACATTGCCGCGGAACTCGCAGGCACGCACATCGAAGTGATCTTGACCGGAGGCACTCTCCGCAAGAACTCGTTTTCACTCGTAGGACCGCTCGCCGAAGACACTCTGCGTCAGCTGAGCGCAGACATTTTATTTCTCGGCGTCGATGGATTCGACACCAAGGCCGGTCTCTTTACGCCAAATTTGTTGGAGTCGGAAGTCAACCGTGCCATGGTCGATATCGCTCGCCGCACAATCGCCGTCTGCGATTCCAGCAAATTCGGCCGTCGCAGTTTGTGCAACATCATGCCGGTCACATCGGTTCACGAAGTAATCACCGACAAGCAAATCCCGAAGTCCGACTTGAATGCTCTGAAAGAGGCCGGGATAAAAGTCACACTGGTTTAAAAGTGACAGCGGACTACCCCAACCATTCATGCCTAAACTCGATATCGCCATTGCCGGGGAGATCAATCTCGACTTGATCCTTTACGGTCTGCCGCAACAGATGCCAACCGAACTGGAGTTGATTGCCCGCGATTTCAGCATCACGCTCGGCAGTTCGTCCGCGATCCTTGCCCACAACATCGCTGCACTCGGCAGCCGCGTTGGATTTATCACGAACGTCGGCAGCGATTCCTTCGGCACCATCGCCCTCGATCGCCTGCACGAACGCGGAGTCGACCTGACACGTGTCGTCCGCGGCGCCAAGTCCGGGGTCACTTTCATCCTGCCGCACGGAGCCGAGCGCCACATTCTCACCTATCCCGGCACCATTTCTGAATTACGCTTCGAAGACTTGGATCTCGATTATCTGGCATCGGCTCGCCACTTTCATATGTCGTCGTTATTCTTGCAGCGTGAATTATTGCCGCATGCTCCCGAGCTCTTTCGACGGATGAAAGCCGCCGGCCTGACGACTTCGCTCGACACCAATGACGATCCCGAAGACAGGTGGGGTGCAATTCTCGATGAAATATTCCCCCACGTAGATATCCTTCTGCCGAATCGTCGCGAAGCGATGAAGTTATCGCGAACCGACGATCCCGAAACCGCGCTCTCCCGTCTGGCGCAAAAAGTCGGCACGGTTGTAATTAAGATGGGATCCCGCGGAGCGATCGCAATGCGCGAAGGCCATCGATTCTCGGCACCTGCCACGCCCGTAACTGTCGTCGATTCTGTCGGTGCAGGAGACAGCTTTGATGCCGGCTTCCTCCACCGTTTCTTGAACGGCGCCGACCTGCCCGACTGCCTAGCTTACGGAAACTTCTGCGGCGCCTTCTCCACCACCGCCAGCGGAGGCACCGAAGCCTTCCGCGATGCCGGACGCATGCAGGAATTTCTCCAAGGCACCGCTACGGCCCGTGAATAGAGGGACGTTAGGTGGGAGGCGGGAATTGAACCGAGAACGTACCGCGCTTCTATTTATCGCGTGCTTCTAGTGAGAGTTTTTCGACATCTCGCCGGACAACATCGTCTCCCGGGTTGAGTGCGAGCACCCTCCGCAGCTCCTCAAGGGACGCTTGTCGCTCTCCCCTGAACATAAGTTCATAGCCGAGTTCGCGGTGAGCTAGAGCGAAGTCAGGTTTCAAGCGTATCGCCTCACGGTATTCAGCAATCCCACCGTTTACATCATCTTTTTCCACAAGTGCATCACCCAAGCTGAGATGCGCGGGAGCCAGGTCGGGTTTCAGGCGAATAGCTTCTCGATATTCGGTGATCGCGCCATATAGGTCATGACTGTGGCCAAGCGAATTGCCGAGGCTCAAATGCGCTTCAGGGAAGTCGGGCTTCAGGTGTATCGCGTGCCGATATTCCGCAATTGCTCCGTCCAAGTCACTGTTGCTGAGAAGGGCGTTACCTAGGTTGTAGTGCAATTCGGGCGACGCCTGCTCAAGAGAATTTTCGTGCGCCTTTGCAATGCGAGCAGTCTCGTATTGCTGGATCGATTCCAATTTCCTCTGGAGAACCAAAAGCTGTTCCGGTTTGCTCGATAACTTCACCGCAGCCTGCAGAGCGGCAATCGCTTCGGTGGGACGCTCCATCTCCATCATAAGGTTCGCACGATTCACCAGAAAAGCGATGTTGCCGGGATCGAGTTGAATGGCAGTCGAGCTGAGCGTCGATGCTTCTTGCAGATTCTTATGTTGCATCCAATAAAAGCTCGCCAGTTGATCAAATGACGGAGCAAACGAAGGATTAAGCTTGATGGCAGAACGTAAGCTCGCTTCAATCCGATCACTGCGGTTTCCCCATGAGGGTAGGCGCATAGCTGTGGCGGCGAAATAATAATGAGCAAGAAAGCTCTGTGAATCGAGATTCAGGGCCTGTTCATACCATTTGGAAGCTTCCTCGAACTTGCCCTCATCGAGTGCTGCCAATCCCATCGTTTCGTGCGCGTCTACATTATTCGGTTCATCCCTCAGCACACGGTCGAGCAGGGGGCGAGCGTCTTTAGGCCGTTGATTGTATGCCATGAAGTCTGCCCGGATTACATCCGCCTGGTTTGGAGTCGCGGATCGTATATGGAAAGAAGTTTCGTCCACATCGGTTGTACCGGGCATCTTGAAATAGTAAAACTTCGGTTGTGCGATGTACTCGTTAAGATTGCCCTCCAATGTCTTCAAGTCGCCAAAGGCGCGGGTTGCCGCAGTAACTGAATCGACATTGGTGCTGACTAGCTTCACATAAGTAGCCAAGCGGTCGGTTTTGTCTTGGTCGTCCTTAAGGGTCAAATAGTGTGTAAGAGCCCAGGATTCGGCGTAAAAAATATGACCCTGGTTTTCTTCGTGATAATAGGGTGAATTGCGGTCGACCGCCAACAATGTTGCGAGCGGAAGTGGTCGACTTCGCCGCAACAGCATCAGTTTTTCAGCGCTTGGCTCCCCCATACCTACTTCTCTGTTTTTAATCTCGGTGTTTTCGTAGAACTGAGCCCACCCTTCATTCAGCCATAGAGGCAACCAGCCGGCAGCTCCCCGCACGATGAAATGCGTGTATTCGTGGTATACCGCCGCATAGGGATGCTTGCCCTCAGCATCAAGCCGCAGGAGAACGTAATTCTTGTCGGGAGTATGAAGGAATAAGCCGGCTAGATTCAGCTGACCTTGAGCTAGATAGGCTGCAGGTTCGAGCGTTTGAAAATCTTTCTTGTCCTTTACCGCAATGACGATAATTGGTGAGGCGGAATCGACTGAAGCCTTAGGGAACCGCTTGTGAAAAACGGCTCGCATACGTTCAAATTCGTCGGCTAAGCGGCGGCCGTGTTTGTCTCCGGAGTTAGTCAGAATAACGAAATGCGGGGTCTGAACTTCGACCCACTTCTCGGTGTTGGCGCTGGCAAGCAGAGAGAACAGCGCTGGCACGAAGAGGGCCGCGAATACGCGTGAGTACATAATGAAGTCAAATACCAACTGCTGGGGTTTGTCAATGAGCTAGTGAGCGGAGCAGTTGTCTCCAAGCACGAAGCCCCTGACATCGCGGAAGAACTACGGAAGGCTCTGCAACCCTGAAGAATTGGGGTGGGAGACGGGAATTGAACCCGCAACCGTCGGAGCCACAGTCCGATGCTCTACCGGTTGAGCTACTCCCACCGCAGACCTGCTTGTGCAGACAACGATTATAGCAAGCAGCGCTGGACTCCGGCTCATCGGAATCCTGATATCATCGCCAGTCCTATGCACTAGTCTCAATCGCCGACACAACAACGACCGCAGCGAATCGGAGCCGCCATGCGCTGGTTGATCTCGTCCTTTTGCCTTCTGCTGTTTTCCCTCGCTGTCGCGTCTGCCCAGCCGTCTGCTCAACCGTCCGCCCAACCATATGACCTCGTCCTCCACAGCGGAAGGGTCATGGACCCGGAAACTGGCCTCGACGCCGTGCGGAATGTCGGCATCCGCGACGGTAAGATCGTCCGCATCTCCTCTGAACCGCTCAGCGGACGACGCGTCGTCAACGCTGCCGGTCTGGTCGTCGCCCCCGGATTCATCGACCTACACCAGCACGGCCAGAATCTCGCGAGCCAGCGTGTTAAAGCTCTCGACGGAGTAACCAGCGCTCTCGAACTCGAAATCGGCGTACCCGATGTTGCCCGTTTCCTCAAAGAGAAAGAAGGTCACTCGTTGATTCACTACGGCACCGCGGCCAGCCACGTCGCTGCGAGGTCTCTGGTATTTGGAGCCCCAATAGGATCGACGGGACAGGACGTGGGTCCGCCTCATGCCGGCATTCCTGAAATTCTGCCCAAGAGCGGCCTGGCAACCGATAAGCCCGCATCGCCTGAACAGATCGAAGATATGCGGAAGCGCTTACGTTCCGAACTTGACGCCGGCGGCCTCGCCATCGGCATGGGCATTCAATACACGCCCGGAGCGACGCGGCTCGAAGTGATCGACATGTTCCGGCTGGCCGCCGAGCGAGGCCTGCCGGTATACACGCACGTGCGCAGTGCGGGCCGCGGTGAGCCGGGATCATCGGTCGAATCGATCAGCGAAGTCATCGGAGCAGCCGCCATCACCGGCGCCGCGCTTCATATTGTTCACATCAACAGTTCCTGCCTGGCTGACGCGATCGTGTGCCTTTCCCTGGTTGAAGGCGCGCGCGCCCGCGGCCTCGATGTCACGACCGAGGCCTACCCCTACATCGCAGGCATGACTTCGATCAACTCCGCGCTATTCAATCCCGGCTGGCAGGAAAAGCTCGGCGTCGGCTATGCACAACTCGTTATGCCGGAGACAGGCGAGCACCTCACCAAGGACCGTTTCGACGAATTGCACAGTTCCACCGCGAGCCAATCGGTGCTGATCTTCAGCAACACGCAGGAGATGGTGGATCGAGTCATTACGCATCCCTTGGTGATGATTGCCAGTGACGGCGCCGAAGGCCATCCTCGCAACGCCGGAACCTACTCGCGCGTGCTCGCCCAATACGTCCGCGAAAAAGGCGCTATCACACTGATGGATGCGATTCGAAAGATGTCTCTAATGCCGGCGCAAATGCTGGAGCGCTCGACTCCCGCCGGAAGGCTCAAAGGCAGGCTCCAGGAGGGCGCTGACGCCGACATCGTAGTGTTCGACGCAGCGACGATCACCGATCGCGCAACTTTTCAGAAGGCGATGGAGCCAAGTGTCGGCGTTCGTTATTTGATCGTTGCAGGAACAATCGTTGTCGACGACGGTGCGATCGTGACGGACGTATTTCCCGGCCGAGCACTACTAGGGCCCGGAAAACGCTAGTTCATTCACTGGGACTGGGCCAGCCTACGGTCGTCCCACGCCCATGTATTGGAATCCCATCGCACGTAGTCGCGACGAATCGAGCAGGTTCTTCGTGTCGATGATGATCGGCCGCTTCACCAGATGCCGGATCTTCGCGAAATCCAGCGTCCGGAATTCGGGCCATCCTGTGGCGACAATCAGAGCATCGACGCCCTCGGCGACGCCGTAAGCCGATTCGCAATACTTGACCGTGCTGTTAAGCTGCAGGCGCGCATCCGGAATCGCCACTGGATCATAGGCCCGCACTCGTGCGCCACCAGCGAGCAGGTTCTGCGCCAGTTGAATCGAAGCCGATCCCGCCACGGAGTTGGTGTTTGGCTTGAAAGACAATCCCAGAATACCGACGTCTTTATTCTGAACTGTGTCGAGAGCGCCGGCCACTTTTCGCATCAGGCGGCTCGCCAGATCGAGATTCACTTCACGCGCCGCGTTCAAGACCTTCAGGTCGACGCGATTCTCGCGCGCCAGTCCCGTCAGCGACTCCATGTCAGACTCAGCAAAAATTCCGCCCATTCCGGCGCCCGGCTGCAGGCAACGAGGAGCAATTTTCTTGTCCAATCCAAGCGCCAGCGACAGGCTGACCGCGTCGGCGTTTACGTGCTCGCACAAACTCGCAATCTCGTTGATGAATGAAATCTTCGTGGCGACAAATGCCGTGGTTGCTTCGCGCGCCAACTCCGCTGTTTCGTAATTCGTAACCAGCACGGGAACTCCGCGCATCACCAGCGGATGGAAAATCTGTTTCAGAGACGAAACCGCCTCGCTTGACGGCGTCCCCAGAATGATCCGGTCCGGCCAGTTGAAATCCTCCACCGCGCAACCGTTCGTGAAGAACATCGGCTGCGTAACCAGCAGGCTTCTCAGTCCTTTGTCTTTCAACGCTTTTTCGAATTGTCGGGTCGAACCCACACGCACCGGTGTGACGATCGACAACACCTGAAAACGGCCTGCCGCCGTCGCTAACCGCATGACGAGTTCCTGCAATCCCTGCCCGGAATCTTCGGCGAGAAATATTACCTGCGCCTTGCGCGCTAATTCCTCGGGGTCCGCCGAATACGCCAACCGTCCCGAACGCACGTTGCGCCGGATCACTTCCTGAAGATTCTTCTCGAAGAAAGGAATATTCCCTTTTGCAATGTCTAAAATCCGAGTGCTGTCAGCGTGGCAGCAGACAACCGGTGTGCCGAAATCGGCGAGACAGGCGGAAATAACGGTAGCGAGGTAGCCGGATCCATAAACCCCAATTTGCATATTCTCTCTTCCGATCGTTCGAGATCAAACCCGCAGCCTGGGACCCGGCGCTTGGTTCGCAGTCCGTTAAATCTATGGTAATCCGGCTATTGGACTTGGCAACGGGTAGAAAGTACATGTCCCGCGGCACGGGGAAATTGGCCGTCCGTTACGGGTTTTGAGGGGTTTTTGCGGACTTCTTACCGGAGCTCGGCAAATCTTCGTGTCCGGTTTCTATTTAGCCGATAGCTGGCCACGTCCCAACGGCACAGACGCCAGGTCGCTCCAGCAGCCTTCGTTCTCGCGAACGAACACCAGCTCTTCGACCTGCACACGGCGGGTGCCGCGATACTGCGACCAGCGCTCACGCGCCACTTCGTAGGCAGCGCGGGCCTGCTCGTCGAGAGAGGCTTTCAAGATCGTGAGGTGCGGCGTATACGGCCAACACTCTTCGTACCTCAGCCCCCGGACACCGAGCTGATCGTGCAACTCGCGCATGCGAGCCGCTGCCTGCTTCACCTCGATATACACAGTCGGTGTTAGGGGCAGAAACGTCTTCATCGCTCCCAATTCCACTTCGAACGGTACGACCCGGCTGCAAGCCTCTTCCAGAAACTCAAGCGCCGCCGCCTCCGTCCCCGACAGATCACGCGGAGGAAGAATCGTAAGATGGGCTTCCAGATGGGCGGTCGTCGGATGGAGCTCTCGCCGCAAGTTCTCGACGAACTCACCAATGGGATTGCGAACGTATGTAACCAACGCGTAGCGTGAACTGGACATGACTTCCGAAGCGAAATTATATCGCGAGCTTGCCGCCCACGCGCACACCACTTTCAGGCAATGTCACCAAAGTCACACCGCGCCATCGTCTATAATCGAATGCAGTCGGGGCGTAGCGCAGCCTGGTAGCGCACCTGCCTTGGGCGCAGAATGATTTACTCCAACCGCTCCATTCCTTTTTTTGATTTCTATTGTTTCCAATAATTTGGGGAATCTGCTTTTCGTTCAAAGTTAACCCAAATGGTTTGAATCCCGCTCATATTGGCACGGTTTGTGCACGGTCGCTTTTTTCCAGTCGAGGGGCAGATGCAACAGGCCGATGAAAAAACAAAGCGCGCCGAGTCAGTTCAGGACGGGCGCCGAGCCGTTCGCGGAGTTTCTTGTTCGCTTCCTGCCAGTCCTCGGTGAAGGTTGATTCCCGGATGCGCTTCCCGCTTTGATCGAAGTAGCACATCCACAGAATTCTTGTATTGGGTCGCTGGTAGACGACACCGTTCGTCGCGCTCTCTAGGCGGAAAACCGCCTACCTTGCAAATAGGCGAAAAAGCGCCTACAATGCTCTCAGGCGAAAAAGCGCCTAAGACGTCCTTAGGCGGAAAAGCGCATAAGAAGCCAATTGCTGCGACAGAAAAGAGAACACCATGCAGGCCATTGCACGAACTCCTCTGCAGCTCGGGAATTCCATCCGGGAGCGGCGACGCGATCTCGGCCTAACCCAGGAGCAACTAGCCGCAAAAGCCGGGGTGCGGCAGCGTACGATTTCGGACATTGAGAGATCAGCAGCAGCCCGCTTCGACACAGTGCTGCGTGCGCTTGCCGCGCTTGACCTGGAATTGGTGGTTCGGCCGCGCACCAAGGGTTCATCTCAAGATATTGAGAAACTCTTCTAATGGCCCGCCGAACCTCGCACGACCGTCTAAGCGTTTTTCTCAACAGTCGTCTTGTCGGCCTGCTTCGACGCGAGACTTCGGGGGCAATCTCTTTTCAATACGACCGGTCATGGCTGGAGTGGGACTCGGCCCTGCCCGCATCACTCTCCTTGCCTCTACGCGAACAGGCATACCTGGGCGCTCCCGTGCTGGCCGTTTTCGAGAATCTATTGCCGGACAACGATACTCTGCGGCGTCAGATCGCGGCGCGCGCGCACGCCGAAGGAACCGATGCTTATAGCCTGTTGAGGGCGATCGGTCATGACTGTGTGGGTGCGCTACAGTTCCTTCCTGAAGATTCCGAACCCACTCCCGCAGGCGTGATCGATGCCGTGCCCGTCAGTAAACGCGAAATCGCTGCCATTCTTCACAATTTAGCAACCGCGCCCCTTGGAATTACGGAAGATGAGAGCTTCCGAATATCTATCGCCGGCGCTCAAGAGAAGACCGCTCTTCTGCGTTGGAACGGCAGATGGTGCAAACCCCGCGGCACAACTGCGACGACGCACATCTTCAAGCCTACGATCGGAAAGCTCCCCAACGGAGTGGACCTCACCTCAAGTGTTGAGAACGAATATCTCTGCCTCAAGATCCTCAATGCTTTGGGTCTACCAGCTGCAAGCGCTGAAATGGAAACCTTCGGAGAAAGACGTGTCCTGATTGTTGAGCGTTTCGACCGACTGTGGACTGGCGATCAAAGATTGTTGCGTCTGCCGCAAGAGGACTCCTGTCAAGCACTCTCGGTGCCGCCGACCCTGAAATACGAGAGCGATGGCGGTCCAGGCATAACCGACATCCTCAAGATGCTGCGGGGCAGTGATGAACCACTCTCGGATCAGCGCTCATTTCTGAAAGCGAACATCGCCTTCTGGCTCATGGGAGCTACCGACGGACATGCGAAAAACTTCAGCATCTTCCTCTCTCCAGGTGGACGTTTTCGC
>Ga0209579_10000182_pt1 | contig 92061 bp, 76 predicted proteins | sample Coa_R1_2_FD_187152 | JGI IMG/M metagenome (GOLD analysis project Ga0209579, IMG submission 187152) | Surface soil microbial communities from Centralia Pennsylvania, which are recovering from an underground coalmine fire - Coalmine... | ecosystem: Environmental > Terrestrial > Soil >... | reverse complement strand
TCGGGCGAGAAGGAGATCTTCGAGGTCACGGCCGGTGGCCGCACCATCGGGGCCTCCGGGAACCACCCGTTCCTCGTCTTGCGCGACGAACGCCGCAAGGGCGCGAAAACGGCGCGGTACGCGGCCCGGTGGGTCCCGGTCGCCGAGCTGAGCGTCGGGGACCTGGTCGCCGTCGCGACCGACGTTCCGCAGTTCGGCGAGGCGGTCGCGATGCTCGTGCCCGATCACGATGCTGCGTCGGCGGCCGACGATGCCGGTGCGGCGGGGCACGGTGGCGCCGGTCTCAGGTTGCCGACCGTGACGAGCGACGAGCTCTGCTGGTTCCTCGGCGTCTACCTGGGTGACGGTTCCATGCACCCTCGGGACGGCCACGTCGCCGTCGAGATCGCCCTGGACCGCTCCGACGACGTCGTCGTCGAGGAGATCCGTGACGTCGCCCAAGAGCTCTTCGGGCTCGGGTTCGCGCCGAGCGCCGACGGGCGGCGGCTGACGGCCCGCTGTCCCGCGGCCCTCGCTCGTTACCTCGAGCTGAACGGCCTCTGGGGGACGTCACATGCGAAGCGTCTTCCCGACTGGGCCTACCGCCTGCCCGCTTCGCAGCGGTTGTCGCTCGTCGCCGGGCTCCTCGGCTCCGACACGGCGGGCTGGAACCGAGAGCTCGCCGCCGACGTGGTCGAGCTGCTCGAGCTTTCCGGCATGGCTCTTCGCGCGGAGATCGAAGACGGCGAGGGCGTCGGTGAACATGCGAGCGAGATGCTCGGCTTCGCCAAGGTCGAGGACATCACGTCGGCCGGAGTCGAGACGACCTACGACATCGAGGTCGCCGGTCATCACAACTTCGTCGCCGAAGGCTTCGTCGTCCACAACTCCGAAGTCGTCTTCCACCGCAACCGTGAGGACCTCGAACGCCAAGGGGTGCTCTTCTGCGACATGGACACGGCTGTCCGTGAGTACCCCGACATCGTCCGGAAGTGGTTCGGCACGATCATCCCGCCGAACGACAACAAGTTCGCTGCGCTGAATTCGGCGGTCTGGTCCGGTGGCTCGTTCATCTACGTGCCGCCGGGCGTCAAGGTGGACATGCCGCTCCAGGCGTACTTCCGGATCAACGCGGAGAATATGGGCCAGTTCGAGCGAACGCTCATCATCGCGGACGAGGGCTCGCAGGTGCACTACGTCGAAGGCTGTTCGGCACCGGTGTACACGTCGGACTCGCTGCACTCGGCGGTCGTCGAGCTCGTTGCGCTCCCGGGGAGCCGGATCACCTACACCACGATCCAGAACTGGTCGAACAACGTCTACAACCTCGTGACGAAGCGGGCGCGCGCCGAAGCGGAAGCGCACGTCGAGTGGATCGACGGGAACATCGGGTCCAGGCTCACCATGAAGTACCCCTCGGTCTACCTTGTCGGGCCCAAGGCGTCGGGTGAGGTGCTCTCGGTCGCGTACGCCGGCCCGGGCCAGCACCAGGACGCGGGCGCCAAGATGATCCACGCTGCTCCCGACACCACCTCGACGATCGTGTCGAAGTCCATCTCCAAGGACGGCGGGATCACGACGTACCGCGGCCTCGTCCACGTCGACGAAGGCGCCAAGGGGGCGAAGTCCTTCGTGCGCTGCGACGCCCTGCTGCTCGACGACGACTCGGTGTCCGAGACGAAGCCGTACATGGAGGTGGGGGAGCAGGACGCCCGCATCGGGCACGAGGCGACGGTGTCCAAGGTCGGAGAGGACCAGCTCTTCTACCTCATGAGCCGCGGGCTCTCCGAGAGCGAGGCGATGGGCATGATCGTGAACGGCTTCATCGAGCCGGTGACGCGGACGCTGCCGATGGAGTACGCGGTCGAGTGGAGCCGCCTGATCGAGTTGCAGATGGAAGGTTCTGTCGGTTGAGCGGACGGGGCGCGCATCGTGCCGATGCGTGAGGAGTGCAAGCATTTCCAGAGTCGCACCTATTCGTCCGGCGAGGTCGCGCGCTTCTGCGTCCTCGACCTCGCCCCCGAAGCGCCGTGGCGTTGCCCTGCCGACTGCAAGGCCTACGAGCGGCGCCTGGCGGACGCCGGCTGGGTGCACGGGAGCCTCGTCGAGCCGCCCATCGAGGACGAGCCGGACGTTCCGGTGGAGGCCATGTCCAGTCTTCTCGACAGCGCCGAGGGCATCGTGAACGCGATCGCACCTGAGGCGCTACGCGAAGCGCGCGCGGAGGACGCCAAACGCGAAGCGCGCGCGGCTCGCCGCTGGTGGAGAAGGAGCCGGTAGCGGCCGCGGTCCGGTCAGCGTCCCGTGAAGCGCGGGGGTCGCTTCTCGAAGAAGGCGGTGACCGCCTCGGTGAGGTCCTCCGACTCGAGCATCGCGGCGTTCCAGGCGGCGGCGTACTCGAGGCCCTGCGCCACGGTACGGCCGTCGTTCGCGGCGAGCGCCGCCTTGGTGCCCTGGACGGCGAGGGGGGAGAGCGACGCGATCTCCGAGGCCATCGAGCGGGCGGCTTCGAGCAGGGCTTCGTGATCGTCGAACACGTCGTTCACGAGACCGATCTCCTTGGCGCGGGCCGCGTCGACGTCCATCCCGGTGAACGCCATTTCCGCCACGTGGGCGCTTCCGATGATCTTCGGGAGACGCTGGAGGGTGCCGAGGTCGGCGACCATGGCGAGCCTCGTCTCCCTGATGCTGAAGACAGCGTCCGAGGAGGCGAGCCGGATGTCGCAGGCGGAGACGAGGTCGACGCCGCCGCCGATGCAGTAGCCGTGCACCGCAGCCACGACCGGCTTGGGGCAGTCGGCCAGGGCGCTCAGCGCGGCCTGCATCCGCATGATCGTCGAACGCAGCCGAGCCGCGCGTCCGGCCCTCGACGGGGGGCGTCCGGTCCCCGGGGCGGAGGCCTCGTCACCCGCCGTCCCCGCCGCGCTCCCCGTGACGAGGAGGGGGGCCGCCATCTCCTTCAGGTCGAGGCCGACGCAGAAGTGCCGACCGCGTGCGGCGACCACGACGCACCGGGTGTCGTCGTCCTCTGCGATCACCGCGACGGCGCGGGGCAGATCGGCCCAGAAGTCGCGCCCCATCGCGTTGAGGGCGTCGGGGCGGTTCAGCCAGAGCGTCGTCACGTTCTCGTCGCGTGCGATCTCGAGCACCGTCGAGGAGAACACCGCCCGACGTTACCAAGACGCCTCGCCTCTACACTGCCCAACGTCGCCGGCACCGCTTTTGCCGTCGGTGCCGACATCCGAGGAAACCCGACGCCGCCGCATGCCATGACTCGACCGCAGACGCAGACGACCCAGGCGACGGAGCGAGCGCGCTGATGGCCGCTCCCACCTTCAGCTCCGCGGCCGCCCGCTCCCTCGGTGGCCCGGGCTGGCTGCAGCAACGCCGCAGCGCCGCTCTCGAGGAGCTCGAGACCATGCCGCTCCCCTCAGAGAAGGAAGAGGTCTGGCGTTACACGCCGATCGACGAGCTGCGCCTGGACGACTTCGCTCCAATTCCGTTCCTCGACGGGCAAACGGCGGCCGACGTGGAAGGCGAGCTCGCGGCCGCGTTCGTCGCGGCCTTCGCTCAAGATGTCGGCGAGCGCAGTGCGCTGCTCTCCGTCCGGGACGGCCGGGTGGTCTCTGTCGCCGGCGGTGGACGAGCGCGCGTCGGGGACCTCGAGCTGCTCGCCGACGATCCGGCCTCGCTCGGATCCGTGGTCACCGGTGGCGACCTCCTCGTCCGGTTGAACGACGCGTTCCACCCTGACGCTGTCGTCGTCGACGTTCCGCCCGGGGTCGTCCTCGAAGCGCCCATCGTCGTCGTCCACTGGTGTTCGTCTGCGGGCTCGCAGGTCGGCGGGGACGGTGCCGACGGGCGCCGCGCTCCGGCTGTCTTCCCTCGCACCTTCGTCCGGCTGGGCCGCGGCGCGAGCGCAGGTGTCGTCGAGGTGGTCGCGGGAGCGATCGGGGCGGAACGCACGCTCGTCGTGCCGGTGACCGAGCTCTCTGCGGCCGAGGGCGCGAGCCTCTCCTACGTCGGCCTGCAGGTTCTCGGGCCGAACGCGTGGCACATCGGGCGGATCGGGGCGGTCGCCGGCCGCGACGCGACGCTCCGCACCTTCACCGTCGGGCTGGGGGGCGCGTACGACCGCTCCCGGACCGACGCGCTCGCGGACGGACCGGGAGCGTCGACGGCGCTGCGCTCCGCGTACCTGGGCACGGGCGAACAGGTGCACGACGTGCGCACCCTTCAGGACCATGCCGCTCCGCACACCTCGAGCGACCTCTTGTGCAAAGGCGCCGTCGCCGGCTCCTCACGGTCCGTGTACAGCGGCCTGATCCGAGTGCGCCGCGGGGCGGTGCGCACGGACGCGTTCCAGACCAACCACAACCTCGTCCTGGATCCCCACGCACACGCCGACTCCGTGCCGAATCTCGACATCGAGGAGAACGACGTCCGGTGCAGCCACGCGTCGACCGTCGGTCCCGTGGACGAGGACCAGCTCTACTACCTCGAGTCGAGGGGTGTGCCACCGGACCGGGCACAACGGCTCATCGTCCTCGGCTTCTTCGAGGACATCATCAGGCGTTCGCCGGTCCCGGCCGCCGCGGGACGCCTGCGACGGGAGGTCGCGCTGCGCCTCGGGGAGGCGCTCGCCGACGAGTCGCTCATCCGCGAGGCGCTGGCCGACGGCCCGGTGACGGGGGACCTCGTCGATGGGTGAGCGGGTCGTGCTGTGCAGGCGGGACGAGCTCGCGAGCGGGGAGGCGAGGCGGTTCGACGTGGGCGAGCACCGGATCGCGCTCGTCCGCATCGACGGCGACTTCTACGCCATCGGTGACCGCTGCAGCCACGAGGACTACTCACTGGCCGAAGGCGAGGTCTGGACCGACGAGCGCGAGATCGAGTGCCCGAGGCACGGCAGCACCTTCGAGCTCGACACCGGGAATCCCTGCTCCCTGCCGGCCACGAAGCCCGTCCCCGTGTACGAGGTCGAGGTCACCGGCGACGACGTCGCCGTGGTGCTGCCATGACACGCGGCAGCCCGGGCACCCGGGATTCGGGACACGTGCTCGAAGTCGAAGGCCTCTACGCGTCGGCCGCCGGCCACGAGGTGGTGCGGGGTGTCGACCTCACCGTCCGAAGCGGCGAAGTGCACGTGGTGATGGGGCCGAACGGCTCGGGGAAGAGCACCCTGGCCCACGCGCTGATGGGCCGTCCGGGTACGACCGTCTCGCAAGGCTCCGTCCGTCTCGACGGGCTCGAGCTCGTCGGCATGCCGAGTTGGCGTCGCGCACGGGCCGGCCTCTTCCTCGCGTTGCAGCAACCCATCGAGGTTCCGGGCGTGCTTCTCGAGGACGCGCTCGCAGAGGCGATCCGCGACGTCGGCGACGGCGACGGGAGCCAGCCGGAATCGGGGCCCGAAGGAGCCCCTGAGCGTTCAGCGGAGCGCGCCGCGGTCACCCGGGACGTCGTCTCGCGCCTTCGCGAAGAGTCCGCAGCCATCGGATTCGACGAGCGCTTTCTTCTCAGGCCGCTCAACGTCGACCTGTCGGGCGGCGAGCGCAAGCGCAACGAAGTGCTCCAGATTTCCGTGCTCCGTCCGGCGTTCGCCGTGCTCGACGAGATCGACTCGGGACTGGACGTCGACGCCGTGCGGACGGTCGCCCGAAGGATCGAGCGGGCGACCGGCGAGTGGAGTCTCGGCGTCGTCGCCGTGACGCACTTCCACCGCCTGCTCCGGGAGTTGCGTGCGGACGCGGTGCACGTCCTCGTCGGGGGCAGGATCGTCGCGAGCGGCGGCCCCGAGCTGGCCGAAGAGCTCGAGCGCACCGGATACGGCGGGTACGACGCCGCCTGACCTCCGTTTCGCCGCAGGTGTTCATCGCTCCGCACTGCGGCATCCCCGATGTCAACGTTCTCGCGGTGCTGGGTACCGTTAATTCCGGTGGGTGGAGATCGCACAACAGGGCGGCGCCCTTCTGACGATCCGTACGCCGGACTGCGCGCCCTCGGCGACGAGGTCGACGGCGGCAGGACGACGCGCCGCCGCGGGGACACCACTGAGAGCGACGCGCGAAGAGGACCCGGGCGGCCGGCCGTCGGCGCGCCCGGGGGTGGGCGCGCCGTGCCGCCTCGAGGAGGGCGCGCGGAGTACGCGGGCACCGGCGCCGTCCCGTACGGCGCGCGGCCGGCTCCGGGCGGCGCGCGGTCGCGCCGACGGCCGCCCTGGTCGACGAGACGCAAGGTGCTCACCGTGCTCGGCGTGCTGCTCGCGCTGCTTGTCCTCGTCGCTGGAGCCGGGTACGGCTACGCCCAGTACCGCTACGACCAGATCCCCAAGGTTGCGGTCCCGGCCGAGAGGCCTCCCAGCGGGCCCGCCTTCAACATGCTGGTCATCGGCTCGGACACGAGGGCCGGGGCGAAGGCGTCGACAGGCGTCGGCACCTCGACCACGGTGACGGGTCAGCGCAGCGACGTGCTCATGGTGTGGCACGTGGTACCGGCCAGCCACCAGATCACCATCCTGTCGATCCCGCGGGACACGATGGCGCAGATGGTCGGGTCCAACGTCGGACGGTTCGGACGGTTCAACCGGATCAACGCCGCGTACAACACCGGGCCCAACCTGCTCGTCCAGACCGTGCAGGACGACCTCGGCATCCCGATCTCCCACGTCGTCGAGGTGGACTTCGCCGGGTTCAAAGGGACCGTCGACGCGCTGGGCGGCGTCTACATGGACTTCCGGGACCCGGCGAAGGACGCCTGGTCAGGTCTCAACATGACGAGGACCGGATGCCAGCTCCTGAACGGAACAGCGGCGCTGGCGGTCGCGCGTAGCCGTCACTACCAATACGAGCAGAACGGCCAGTGGGTGGCCACACCGATCAGCGACCTCGGGCGGATCAAGCGCCAGGACTCGTTCCTGCGTTCTCTCGTGGACGCGGCGAAGCGGACCCGCGACCCGTTGCGCCTGAACGCGTTCCTCGGATCCCTCCACCAGGGCGTCACCGTCGACACCGGCTTCTCGCTGGGGGACCTTCTCCGTCTCGCCTTCGACTTCCGCTCGGTGACACCGAACTCGATCACCGCGTACACGTTGCCGATCGTGACAGTCGGCGCGGTGACACCGTGGGGAGACGTGCTGTTCGTGACAGCGTCGCACGCCCACGCGTTGCTCGCCAAGATCTTCGGAGCCGAGCTCGTGCGCCCGAGCACCCCTCCACCGGGCCCGTCGCTCCAGCCCGTGACAGTGCTCGGCGCGCCGCTGCCGCCGCCGTCCGCGCAGAGCGCCGCGGGCGGTGCCGGTGTCTCCACCTCGAGCACTGCGCCCAACGCCACGCCGCCCTACGATCCGACCCCGTGCTCCCCGGGCTGACGCGCCCGGCGCGGCCGTGGTCCGGCCGCGCGGCTCAGGAACCGGCCGCCGCCTCGTCGAGTCCCTGTGCGAGCGCGTTCCAGCTCAAGGTGGCGCACTTGATCCGGACCGGGAACTTCACGACGCCCTGCAACGCTGCGAGCTCGCCGATCTTGCGCACGTCGAGCAGGTCGCCGCCGGCGCCCGCGTCGGCGCCGTCACCGTCTGAGCCGGCGCCGTCGCTGCCGTCAGGGTCGAGGGACGCCTCGTGGATCGACATCATCGACTTGAAGGTGCGGATCAGCTGACGGGCCTCGTCGACCGACTTGCCCTTCACCGCAGACGACATGAGCGACGCCGATGACTGGCTGATCGAGCACCCGCTCCCCGCGAACTTGATGTCCTTCACCTGGCCGTCGTCGACGAGCAGCGTCACGACGACCTCGTCGCCGCACAGAGGGTTGAAGCCCTCGACACGGTGCGCCGGCGGCGAGTCGAGCTCGCCCCGGTTTCGGGGCGATCGGTAGTGGTCCAAGATGATCTCCCGGTAGAGATCCTCGAGGTTGGTCACCCGAACAGTCTCCCGGCCTCGATCAGCCCTTCGATCAACGTGTCGACGTCGTGCTCGTCGTTGTACAGCGCGAGCGACGCCCGCGCCGTCGCCGTCACGCCGAGGCGCCGCATGAGCGGTTTCGCGCAGTGGTGGCCCGGGCGGACGCAGACGCCGAACTGGTCGAGCACCTGGGCGAGGTCGTGCGCGTGGACGTCTCGGTACGCGAGCGACAGGACGCCGCCGCGGTCCGGTCCGAACGGAGGGCCGAAGACCCTGCAGTCGTCGCCGAGACGCTCTTCGATCGCACGCAGCGCGTACGACGTGAGCTCGTGTTCGTGCTGGCGGATCCGATCCATCCCGATCCCGTTCAGGTACTCGACGGCCGCCGCGAACCCCACCGCCTCGGCGATCGGCGGGGTGCCGGCTTCGAAGCGGTGCGGGGTCTCGGCCGGAAGGAAGCGATCCAGGCGGACGTCGAGGATCATGCCTCCACCGCCGAGGAAGGGTGGCATCGTCTCGAGGATCGACGACCTGCCCCACATGGCGCCGATGCCGGTCGGGCCCATCAACTTGTGCGCGGAGAAGGCGATGAAGTCGACCCCGAGTTCCGAGACGTCGACGGGGAGATGGGGGACGGCCTGCGCTCCGTCGGCGATCACCACCGCGCCGGCTTCGTGCGCGGCCTTCGAGATCGCCGCGAGCGGGTTGATCGTCCCGAGCACGTTCGACATGGCGGAGACGGCCACGGCCTTCGCGCGGTCGAGGACGCGGTCGAGGTCGGACAGGTCGAGGCGGCCCTCGGCGTCCACCTCGAGGTAGCGAAGCTCGATCCCCCGCTCGGCGGCCAGCATCAGCCATGGCACCAGGTTCGAGTGGTGCTCCATCTCGGTCACGACGACCACGTCGCCCGCCGCGAGGTTCGCCGCCCCCCACGAGCGCGCGACGAGGTTCAACGCCTCGGTCGCGTTCTTGGTGAAGACGATCTCGCGCTCGGGGTCGGGCGCACCGATGAAGCGTCCCACCGCGACGCGCGCAGACTCGTAGCGGGCGGTCGCCTCCTCTGCGGTCACGTAGACGCCACGGTGCACGTTGGCGTGCGTCGTCTCGTAGTACTGGTCCATCGCGGCGAGCACCTGACGCGGCTGGAGGGCCGAGGCCGAGGAGTCGAGGTACACGATCGGCCGTCCGTGGACGGTTCGGCCGAGGAGCGGAAAGTCCTTGCGCAGCGTCTCGACGTCGAGCCGTCGGGTCGGGGTCGGCACCGAGGGGTCGCGGCCGGCCGCGAGCTCGGTCGTCATCGCCGCCACTCGTCGTAGCCGGCCCGTTCGATCCGCGTCGCGAGCTCGGGTCCACCCACCTCGACGACCCTCCCGTCGACGAGGAGGTGGACACGGTCGGGGACGAGGTCCTCGAGCAGTCGCTGGTAGTGGGTGACGACGAGCGCGCCGAGCGAGGGGTGCAGCTCGCGCACCGTGTGGACACCCCGTGCGACCACGCCGAGCGCGTCGATGTCCAGTCCGGAGTCGGTCTCGTCGAGCACGGCGAGGTCGGGTTCGAGCATGGCCATCTGGAGGATCTCGTTGCGCTTCTTCTCTCCGCCCGAAAAGCCCTGGTTCAGGTACCGCTCACCGAACGACGGGTCCATCCCGAGGCGCTCCATCCACTCCGTCATGGCGAGGCGGACCTCGAGGACCGACACCTCCTGTCCACGCCGGGCCGAGATCGCCTGACGCAGGAACTGGACGACCGACACGCCGTCGATCGACTCGGGGTACTGGAACGCGAGGAACATCCCCGACTTGGCGCGCGCGTCGGTCGACCAGTGGGTCACGTCCTCCCCGCGGAAGCGGACGGCGCCCCGCGTCACCTGGTACGAGGGGTGCCCCATGAGCGTCGCCGCGAGGGTGGACTTCCCCGCGCCGTTCGGGCCCATGAGGGCGTGGACCTCACCGTCGCGAAGGGCGAGGTCGACGCCCCTCAGGATCTCGCCGCCCGCTGCCTCGACGTGGAGGTCCTCGATCTCGAGCAGGGGAGGGGCCATCCCCTGGAATCTTACCGGGGGCGTCCTGATTTCCACCACAGCCGTAGGGGAAATTCACCCTCCCGGACCGGCGGCGTGGCCCTGTGCGGGCTCAGCCGGCGCTCACCAGCCCCGCTCGATCCACTCCTGGAGGTGCGGTGACTCCGAGCCGATCGTGGTCGAGGCGCCGTGGCCGGGGAGGACCAGCGTGTCGGGGTCGAAGCGGGAGAAGAGCCGCCGTTCGATGGAGTTGACGATGGTCGGGAAGTCGCCCCCCGGGAACGAGGTGTTCCCGGGTCCCCCGGGGAACAGCGTGTCCCCCGAGAGGAGGAGCGGCGTCCCTTCGACCGCGAAGCACATCGAGCCGGGGGTGTGCCCGGGGGTGGCGACGGTCCGGATTCGGAGGCGCCCCATCTCGATGACCGAGTCGTCCTCGAGCAGCTCGTCGTAGGACGGGAGCATCGCCGAGTCCTCCGCGGTGACCGCGACCCCGATGCCGGCCTCTCGCACCGCGGGCACCGCCTGGATGTGGTCCCAGTGGCCATGGGACTCGACGACCTGACGCACCCCGAGCCGCCGGCAGACGTCGAGGAGGTGGTCGTGCTCGTTGGCGGCGTCGACGAGGAGCGCGTCGCCCGTGCGCCGGCAGCGCACCACGTAGACGTTGTTGTCCATGGGTCCGACCACCGTGCGATGCACTTCGCACGAGGCGTCTTCCCAGATCCGTTCGAGCGTCGGAGGCATCCCCACAGGTTTGCACACGTGGTAGACCACGAGCCGGTGAACTTCGCGTTCAGCGAGGAGCAGGAGGAACTCCGCAAGTCCGTCCGCCGGTTCCTCCAGGACAAGTCGCCCGAGACCGAGGTGCGTCGCCTGATGGCGACGACCGAGGGCTACGACCCGGCCGTCTGGCGCCAGATGGCCGAGCAGCTGGGCCTGCAGTCCCTGGCGATCCCCGAGGACTGCGGCGGCGCAGGCTTCACGTTCGTCGAGCTCGTCGTCGTCCTCGAGGAAATGGGGGCGGCCCTCCTCTGTGCGCCGTTTTTCTCCTCGGTCGTGCTCGCGGCGAACGCGCTGCTCGCCTCCGGCGACGACGAGGCCCAGAAGCGCTGGCTCCCGGGGATCGCCGGGGGCGACACGATCGCGACGCTCGCCCTCGTCGAGGACGACGGCCGGTGGGACCTTTCCTCGGTGACGCTCGCGGCCCGGCCCGACGCCAGCGGCGCGTGGTTGCTCGACGGGGACAAGAGCTTCGTCCTCGACGGCTCCGTCGCGGGGCTGGTGCTCGTGGCCGCGCAGGCCCCGGACGGACTGAGCCTGTTCGCCGTCGACGCGTCGGAGGGCGATCCTCCAGGGATGCAGCGAGCGCCCCTCCTCACGATGGACCAGACGCGAAAGCAGGCGCGCCTCGAGTTTTCGGCAACCCCGGCGAGCCCGGTCGGCGAAGTGGGAGGGGCGACGGCGGGTCTCGAGACGACGCTCCAGCTGGCGGCCATCGCGCTGGCGGCCGAGCAGGTCGGAGGGGCGCAGCGCTGCCTCGACAGCGCGGTCGAGTACGCCAAGAGCCGGATCCAGTTCGGTCGGCCGATCGGCAGCTTCCAGGCGATCAAGCACAAGTGCGCGGACATGCTCCTCGAGGTGGAGTCCGCGCGCTCGGCCGCCTACTACGGCGCGTGGGCGGCCGCGGAGCGTTCCGACGAGCTCCCGGTGGTCTCGAGCCTCGCGAAGTCCTACTGCTCGGAGGCCTACTTCCACGCCGCGGCCGAGAACATCCAGATCCACGGCGGCATCGGGTTCACCTGGGAGCACGACGCCCACCTGTACTTCAAGCGCGCGAAGTCCTCCGAGCTGCTCTTCGGCGACCCCACGTACCACCGGGAGCTGTTGGCTCAGCGAATCGGCATCTGAGTCGTGCCCGGGATCTGGCGGAGCGTCGACGGATCCGAAGGCACGCTCCGCGTGTTCTCCGCCGGGACGCCGGCCTCGTTCCCGATGATCCTGTTGTGCCACGACCTGCCTCGCGAGCCGGGCGGCGCCGCCGACGCGGGCCGCGCCTACCCGCCGTTCGCCGAGCGTCTCGCCGAAGAGTGCGGGAGCAGGGTGGTGGCGGCCATGCTGCGCGGCACCGGAGGATCCGACGGTGACTTCTCGGCGAACGGCTGGCTCGAGGACCTGGCGGTCGTCGCAGAAGAGGAGGCCGGCCCGACCGGCGACGTGTGGCTCGTCGGATTCGGCCTCGGCGGTGCGCTCGCGCTTCGGAGCGCGGCTCGTGACGACCGCGTCCGGGGCGTCGTGTCCGTAGCCGCTCCCGCCGACCTGGCCGGGTGGGTGTCCAACATCGACCGCCTGCTCGCCGTCTGCCGCCGGGGGGGTGTGATCCACTCCGAATCCTTCCCGAAGGACCCACAGGCCTGGGCGGAGGAGCTCGTCGCCCTGGCACCGCTCGACGCGGCCGCACATCTCGGCACAAAGCCCCTGCTCGTCGTGCACGGCTCCAACGATGCGTCCGTGCCGACCGCTGCCGCGAGGGCGATCGCCGACGCGGCGGGCGAGGGCCCCGTCGATCTCCGGGTCGTCCCGGCCGCCGGCCACCTGTTGATGGCCGACCCTCGCGTCTTCGCGACGCTCGTCGGCTGGATCGAACGCCACCGCTGAACCGCCGGCCGGTCGTTGCCCGCGTGGCGCTCGACGTGTCGGAGCTCAGTCCGGTGCGCGGTTGCCGGCGTGCGCGGCGACGGCGCGCTCGATCGCGTCTCGGAGCTCCGATGCAGCCCGCCCGGGATCGGGAGCCTGGGTCAGCCATCGCACGACCACGAAGCGGCGGACGCCGGCCGCGACGAGCGCGTCGACCGACGAGGGGGACACGCCACCGGTCACGAAGACCGGCAGCGGCGCCCTCCGGGTCGCGAGCGCCGCGTAGGCGATCCCCGTGCCGGGCCGGCCCGGTTTCGTCGGGGTCTCGACGACCGGTCCCGCGGACAGGTAGTCGACGGGCTCGTGCATCGCGCGCTCGAGGTCGGACGGCGCGTGCGTGGAGAGGCCGATGATGGCGCGCTCGCCCAGGATGCGCCGCGCGAGCGCCGGCGGAGCGTCGTCCTGTCCGACGTGGACGCCGTCGGCCCCGGCCTCGAGCGCGAGGTCCGGCCGGTCGTTCAGGACGAAGGGGACGCCCGAACGGGTGCACACCTCGCGGACGATCCGCGCGCGCGCGACGAGCCGGCGCGCGTCCAATTCCTTCTCCCGGAGCTGGACGACGTCCACGCCGCCCGAGATGCACGCCTCGACGAAGTCCGCGAGATCGGGCCGGTCCGGAGTGCAGAGGTAGAGCAGGCGGTCGGCGACGGACCGGCGCTTCGTGCCGACCGTCATCGGTGCGTCGCGGCGCTCGCCGGCGTCCTCACACCTTCGACGCGTGCGCCCGCTTCGCCTCTTCCTTGGCCAACTTCTTGTGCGTCCTCACCTCGGCGAGCGACGCGTCGTCGACGATGTCGGCGACGGACAACCGGCTCCCCTCTTCGCCGAACGGCGATGCGGCCTCGACCCACCCTTCGGGCCTCACTCCCAGCTGCTTGCCGAGGAGCGCGACGAAGATGCGCGCCTTGTGCTCGCCGAACCCCGGCAGCGCCTTGACCCGCTTGCGGAGCTCGGTGCCGTCCTTCGCCGTCTTCCAGATGCGCGTGGCGTCACCGTCGTACTCGTCGGCGACGATGCGCGCGAGTGCCTGGACCCGCTCGGCCATCGACGCCGGGTACCGGTGCAGCGACGGTCTCCGGGAGAACGCCTCGACGACGCGCCCGGGATCCATCGCGGCCAGCTGCGCGGCGTCGATCGGGACCCCGAGCCCGAGCCGTTCGACGAGCTCGGCCGGGCCGCGAAAGGCCCACTCGAGGGGGATCTGCTGGTCGAGCACCATGCCGATGAGCAGGGCCAGCGGGTCTTCACCGAGCAGCTCGTCCGCCCGGGCGTCCCCCGACAGGTGCAGCGACTTCCTTCGCACGAGCACAGTGTAGGACCCGGCGCCGACCCCGTCCGCGGGGGGTCGCCGGTCACGACCGTATGCGTTGCCCATGGCACTTCTGTGCACAATACACTCATAAGATATGGCAACGGTTGAGTGCCGGAACGTCATCGCGGCGACCCCGGCGGGCGACGTCGCCGACGACGTCACCCTGGCGCGCGACGGCGTCCTGATCGAGCTCGCGGCACGCGGCCCAAAGCGCCTGACGTGACCGGCAGCACCGATCCGACCGATCGGGGAGGGTCGAACGGCGGCCCGGCCCGCGGCCACATCGAGGTGAAGGCCTTGCCTTCTCCCATCACGAGCCCAGATGGCGCACCCGCTCGCGAACAATCCTCCCAAGAACCGCTGAACGTGAGCGGGGGCCGCATACCCGGGCCTGCGCGTGCCGCCTCGGCGTGGCTGCGGGGATCGCGCATCGGGCTGGTCGTCATGGCGCTCGTCGTCGGCGCCGGCTCGGGGCTCGGGGCTGTCGGCTTCCGCTGGCTGATCTACGCATTCACCTGGCTCGCCACGGGCCACGACCAATTCGGGCAGCAGGGACGGGTCGCGAGCGCGCACCTGGCATGGCTCGGCCTCGGCTTCTTCGTCGTCATCCCCGTCGTGGGTGGCCTGCTCTACGGTCCCCTCGTCCAGCGCTTCGCCCGTGAGGCGCGCGGACACGGGGTGCCCGAGGTCATGCTCGCGGTCGCCGAGAACGGCGGACGGATCCGGCCACCGGTGACCGTGGTGAAGGCCCTCGCCTCCGCGCTGTGCATCGGGACCGGCGGGTCCGTCGGCCGTGAAGGCCCGATCGTCCAGATCGGGTCCGCCTTCGCGTCCACGCTCGGTCAGTGGATCCGCATGTCCGAGACGCGGCTCCGCATCGTCGTGGCGTGCGGCGCTGCTGGTGGCATCGCCGCCACGTTCAACGCGCCGCTCACCGGGATGTTCTTCGGCTTCGAGATCATCTTGCGCGAGTTCTCCCTCGACGCCCTCTTCGCCACGATCGTCTCCGCCGTCGCTGCGGACCTCGTCAGCCGGACGTTCTTCGGTGCTGCTCCGTTCTTCGCGCAGATTCCTCACGACCTGCTCGTGCACCACGACTACACCTACGTGTTGATCGCGGTGTTGGGGCTCCTGGCCGGCGTCCTCGGCTGGTTGTTCAAGACGGTGCTGTACAAGCTCGAAGACGTCGTTGACCGACTCTGGAGAGGCCGGCCCGAGTGGGCCCGCCCCGCGGTCGGAGGCGTCGCGCTCGGACTGCTCCTGCTCGCGCTGCCCCAGATGTACGGCGTCGGCTACCCGGTCGTGAACAGGGTGGTCTCGGGACACACGGTGCTGTGGCTCCTCGTCGTCCTCATGGTCGGCAAGGTCCTCGCCACGAGCCTCACGCTCGCGATCGGGGGGTCGGGCGGGATCTTCGCCCCGTCGCTGTTCATGGGCGCCATGGGGGGCATGGCCTTCGGCGCCGTCGTGCAGCACCTCTTCGGGCACATCGTGGCGTCGCCGGCGATCTTCGCCGTGCTGGCGATGGGGGCCGTGTTCGGGTCCTCGGCGCAAGCGCCGCTCACCGCCATCGCCAGCGTGGCGGAAATGACGGGGAACTTCACCCTCCTGCTTCCCGTCATGCTCGCGGTGGGTGTCGCAGCCGCGGTGTCCAAGCGCCTCAGCTACGGCAGCATCTACACGACGAAGCTCCTGCGGCGGGGCATCGACATCGAGCGGCCGAGACCGACGAACGTGTTGCAACTGCTCACGGTCGGCGACGTGATGCTCCCGCTCCCCGAGCCCGACGGGCTCATCCGGCGCGCACCGGGAGGGGAGGGGGAGCCCGCCGAGCCCGCTCCGTTGACCCCCGACCAATGGGGTCGACTCGCGGCTCCGGTGACCGAGACGCGACGACCGCAGGTCATCTTCTCCGACGAGACCCTCGACCAGGCGCTTCGACAACTGGTCCTCTACGGACGAGCCGGACTGCCCGTGCTCTCCCCCGACGGCCAACACCTGACGGGCTGGGTCACCCGCCACAACGTGCTTCGCGTCCTCGCCGAACGGGTCGGCTCCTCAGCAAAAGAAGCCGAGAAGGGCCGGCTCGCAGCCGAGTTCTCGGTGGAGGACGCCGCGTCACGCGTTCGCGTTCCACAGACGCCCCTCGACGGCTACGAGATCGTGGAGCTCACGGTGCGGGCGGGCTCGCCGGCGCTCGGTCACCGACTCGGTGAGGTCGAGTGGCCCCCGGGCGCCGTCGTCGTGGCGGTGAGCGACCGGCGCGAGCTCGTCACTCCGCGACGTGACCTGGAGCTGCGTCCGGGGGAGCGGGTGATCCTGCTCTCACCGACGCCGAAAGGATCCGAAGACGTCGCGCGGGCACACGGGTGAGCTCGGGCGTCGACGCGACGCGCTCTATCCGATGCTCAGAGGTCCCACCCGGTCGCCCAACCCTGTTCGGGGACTTCGCCGGCGGCTTCGGCGAGTTGCTGCAAGCCCGCGACGACCGAACGACGCGCGTCGGGGGGCACGGTCTCGAGCAGCTTCGCGATCTCCGCGCGCCGCCGGTCGGTCACGACGTCGACCATCCGCCGGCCGGCCTCGGTGAGCGCGATGCGGACCTGCCTGCGGTCGCTCCGGTCGGTCCGGCGCCGGACGAGACCTTTGCGCACGAGCCGGTCGCAGAGTCGCGACGCCGTCGGCGGCGTCACGCCGAGCGCGTCGGCAAGTGCGGCCATCCCCTGGGGTCCCCGTGACGCGAGCACGACGAGCGAGCGGTACTGGGTGAGCGTGACCTCCTCGTCGAGGTCCGCCAGTGAACGGGCCGCGACGGAGACGAGGACGCGGCTCGCGGTGAGCACGGCGTCCACCATTGGGCTGTGCTGCTGCTCGCTTACCTGGCTAATAGTTGCTAATACTAGGTATCGAGCATGCGATCGGCAAGCGATCGGGACATATTGCGTGCAACAGGCAACGGCATCGCGGGGCGCTGCGTGGCGTCGCGGGCGGGAAGGAGCGGACATGCGCGCAGTCGTCGTCGAGGAGTACGGCGGTCCTGACGTGGTTCGACTGCGCGAGCGCCCCGAGCCCGAGCCCGGCCCGGGCGAGGTCTCGATCGAGGTTCGCTACGCCGCGATGAACTTCACCGACGTCCGCAACAGGATCGGCGACGGCCTCGGTCGCGTGCCGTTCGTCCCGGGCGTCGAGGTGTCCGGACGCGTGCGCAAGGTCGGCGCGGGCGTCGACGGCTTCGGCGTCGGTCAGACCGTGGCGGCGCTCACGAGGGGACGGGCGCATGCCGAGGTCGCGACCGCGCCCGCGGCCCTCACCGTGCCGATCCCAGAGGACCTGGCGGCGCGCCCGGAGTCGGGGGCCATGTTCGTCACGGTTCCCGTGGCGCTCATGCTCCTCCGCGACGTGTCGCGCGCGGCGCCGGGCGAGACCGTGCTCGTGCACAGCGCCGCGGGCGGCGTCGGGACGGTCGCCGTCCAGATCGCCGCGGTCGACGGGCTCGATCCGCTGCTCGGCACGGCCGGCGGCGCCGCGAAGGCGGAGTTCGCCAAGCGGCACGGGTACGCGGAGGTCTACGAGTACGAGACGTTCGGCGACGCGGTGCTCGAGCGGACCGCCGGCCGCGGCGTCGACGTCGTGCTCGACCCGATCGGTGGCGCGGTGCGCGCGACCTCCTTCGAGGTGCTCGCCCCGCTCGGACGCCTCGTCACGTACAGCAACATCTCGAGGGCGAAGGAGCGCGCGCCCGACGCCGGGTGGCTGCGGGAGCGTTGCGTCGCCTACGCCGGGCTCTCGATCGGTCAACTGAGCGGACGCTCTCCGGAGCGGGTGCGACCCGTCCTCGAGCAGGCTGCCCGGCTCGTCGGAGACGGCTCCGTCGACGTCGGCGTCACCGCGGTCCTGCCGCTCGAAGAGGCGGCCAGTGCGCACCGGCTCTACGAGGAGCGCGCGGCGTCCGGCAAGATCGTCTTCAGCGTCGGGAACGGCGCCGGTTCGCGCTGAGCGCGAGCCGGTGCTAGGACGTCGGGCGTGAGCACCATCTCCGTCTCCTCGGCCCGGGTCGTCGGAGCCCCCCCCGACACCGTCTACGGGCTGATCGCCGACTACCGCGCGCACCACCCGAGGTTCCTGCCGCCCGCCTTCTCGGGATTCGAGGTCGAGGAGGGCGGCGTCGGGGCGGGGACCGTCATTCGCTTCACCCTCAACGCCGGAGGACGGAGCCGCGCCTATCGCATGCGCGTCGAGGAGCCGGAGCCCGGGCGTGTGCTGAGGGAGTCCGACACGGCGTCCTCGCTCGCCACCACCTTCACGGTCACGCCCGAGGGAACCGGCTCCTCGCGCGTCCGGATCGAGACGTCGTGGGCGGGGGCCGGGGGAGTGGGCGGGTTCTTCGAGCGGCTGTTCGCTCCCGCGGCCCTGCGCCGCATCTACGACGACGAGCTCGCGCGCCTCGACCGCTACGCCCGCAGCGGTCCGGCGGGAGAGCGCGGGTGATCAGATGAGGAACGGCGCGACCGTGTCGGGGTCGATGCCGTAGCGGGAGATGGCGTGGGCCACGGTCGAGCGCTCGACCCTGCCGCCCTCGACGAGGAGGCCGAGGACCGCGACCACCACGTGGGGGGCGTCGATCTCGAAGTACCGGCGCAACGCCGCCCTCGCGTCGGAACGGCCGAACCCGTCGGTGCCGAGCGACGTGTAGGGGCGGCGCACCCAGCGGGCGATCTGGTCGGGCACCGCGCGCATGTAGTCGGTCACCGCGACGACCGGGTCCGGCCCGGCGCCCAGCGCCTCGGTCACGAAGGCCGCACGCGGCTTCGCCCCGGCGGACTCGGGATGCAGGCGGCTCCAGCGCTCGGCCGTGATCGCGTCCGTTCGCAGGCCCGCCCACGACGTCGCCGACCACGCATCCGCGCTGACCCGCCAGTCCTCCGCGAGCATCCGGCGGGCCTCCATCGCGACGTGCCACATCGGCCCGGAGAAGCAGATCGACGCCCGGGCCGCAGCGCCGCCCTCCACGTCGGCGGGGGCCGCATAGCGGTAGAGGCCGCGAAGCACCCCCTCGCGGACGGCATCGCCCTGGGGGCCCTCCGGCAACGGCGGCATCGCGTAGTTCTCGTTGTAGAGCGTGATGTACCAGAAGCGGTCCTCGGGGTGGTCGCCCATCATCCGGCGGATCGCGTCCTCGACGACGATGCCGACCTCGTACGCGAAGGCGGGGTCGTAGATCGCGGCCGCCGGGTTGGTCGACGCGAGGAGCGGGGAGTGCCCGTCGTCGTGCTGGAGACCTTCACCGAGGAGCGTCGTCCTTCCGGCGGTGCACCCCGCGAGGATCCCCCGTCCGCGCATGTCGCCGAGCGCCCACAACAGGTCGCCCACGCGCTGGAATCCGAACATCGAATAGAAGAGGAAGACCGGGAGCATCGGGCGCGCCCACGTCGCGTACGACGTCGCGAGCGCGCTGAACGCCGCGGTCGCTCCGGCCTCCGTGATGCCCTCCTGGAGAAGCTGACCCGACGCGCTCTCGGCGTAGCGGAGCGGCAGGTCGGCGTCGACGGGCACGTAGCGCTGGCCGCCCGGCGCGTAGATCTTGGCTTCGGCGATGATCGGCTCGAGGCCGAAGGTGCGGGCCTCGTCGGAGACGATCGGCGCCACGAACGGCCCGAAGTCGGGGTCCCGCACGAGGTTCCGGAGCAGGCGGGCGAAGGCCATGGTCGTCGACGCGGCCTGGCTTCCCGAACCGGCCATCAAGTCGGCGAAGACCTTCGGGTCCGGCAGGACGACCTTGGCGGGTCGGACGACCCGCCGCGGGAGCGCGCCGGCGAGCATCTTGCGCCGGGCCATGAGGTACTCGTGCGCCTCGGACCCCGCCGGCGGGCGGTAGTAGGGAGGGGCGTCCGCCTCGAGCGCGTCGTCGGGGATCTCGTCGTCGAGGTAGAGGCGGTCGCGCAGCGTCCGGAGCTGGTCGCGCGTCATCTTCTTGATCTGGTGCGTCGCGTTGCGTGCCTCGATCTGGGGTCCGAGCGTCCACCCCTTGATGGTCTTCGCGAGGATCGCCGTCGGCGCGTCCCGCTGTTCGGTCGCGAGTTTGTACGCGGCGTAGAGCTTCCGGTAGTCGTGTCCGCCGCGCGGCAGGGTGCGCAGGTCGTCGTCGGACAGGTGCTCGACCAGTTTGCGCAGGCGGGGGTCCGGCCCGAAGAAGTGCTCCCGGATGTAGGCCCCGGACTCGACGGCGTACTTCTGGAACTCCCCGTCGACGGTGGTGTTCATCTTGTCGAGGAGGACGCCGTCGACGTCGCGGGCGAGGAGCTCGTCCCAGCGCGATCCCCAGATCACCTTGATGACGTTCCAGCCGGCGCCGCGGAAGAGCGCTTCGAGCTCCTGGATGATCTTGCCGTTGCCCCGGACGGGCCCGTCGAGACGCTGCAGGTTGCAGTTGACGACGAAGATGAGGTTGTCGAGGTGCTCGCGCCCCGCGACGCCGAGCGCGCCGATCGACTCGGGCTCGTCCATCTCTCCGTCCCCGACGAAGCACCAGACCTTCGACCCGCTCGTGTCGACGAGCTCGCGGTGGTGGAGGTACCGGTTGACGTGCGCCTGGTAGATCGCGTCGATCGGGCCGAGGCCCATCGAGACCGTCGGGAACTCCCAGAAGTCGGGCAGGGTCCGGGGGTGGGGATAGCTCGGCAGCCCGCCGCCGACCTCGTGGCGGAAGTTGTCGAGGTCGTGCTCGGAGAGGCGGCCTTCGACGAAGGCCCTCGCGTACATGCCCGGCGAGGCGTGGCCCTGGACGAACAGCTGGTCGCCGGCGCCCCCGTCGTCCTTGCCCCGAAAGAAGTGGTTGAAGCCGACCTCGTAGAGGGCGGCCGAGCTGGCGTACGTGGACAGGTGGCCGCCGATCCCGTCCGTGCGCATGTTCGCGCGCACCACCATCGCCGCGGCGTTCCACCGGATGTAGGCGCGGATGCGCCGCTCGATGTACTCGTCCCCGGGGAACCACGGCTCGGCGTCTGCGGGGATCGTGTTGACGTAGGGGCTCGAGATGGTCGCCGGGAACTCCACCTGCAGCGCCCGGGCACGCTCGAGGAGTTTCATGAGCAAGAACCGGGCGCGCGAACGCCCGCGGGTGCTGACGACGGCGTCGAACGAGTCGACCCATTCCGACGTTTCCTGCGCGTCGATGTCCGGGACCTGGTGCGATACCCCGTCGAAGAGCACGCACCCACCGTACCGGTCGCGTCGGGTCCGCACGCTCCACCGTCCGGGCGTGCAAGTCTCGCGGCGGTGATCACGGTGTACACCGACGGCTCGTGTCTCGGGAACCCCGGGCGCGGCGGATGGGCGTGGGCCGTACCCGGCGGACGCTACGAGAGCGGCGCCGCGGAGCGCACCACGAACCAGCGGATGGAGATCACGGCTGCCCTGCGTGCCCTCGAGGCGATCCTTCCCCACGCGAGTGCCGACGAGGTGCTCGTCCGGAGCGACTCGATGTACGTCGTGAATTGTTTCCGCCAGCGCTGGTGGACAGGCTGGCTCCGGCGGAACTGGCGCAACGCACAGGGAAAGCCGGTCGCCAACCGAGACCTGTGGGAGCCGCTGCTCGCCCTCGCGCTCGATCCCGCCTTCCGCGTCCGCTTCGAGTGGGTGAAGGGGCACTCGCAGGACCGGTGGAACGACGTGGTGGACGGTCTGGCCAACACGGCCGCGTTGACGGGGAAGGGGGCGTCGGGCACCTTCGCGTCCGACGGACCGCCGGTCGCGGGGTAGCGCTGTCCTCGTCCGTTCGGGACCTCGAGCGGTCGCTTCCATCTGGCCCTCTAGGGCGCCGCTTCCCTACGATCCGTCGAATGGAGATCCGAGGATCCTCTGCGCTCGTGACCGGAGCGGCGTCGGGGCTCGGCGCGGCGACCGCACGGGCGCTCGCCGCAGAAGGGTCACGCGTGACCGTCTTCGACCTGAACGAGGAGGGCGCGCGTAAGGTCGCAGACGAGATCGGGGGGAACTCTTTCGCCGGCGACGTCACCGATCCCGACCAGTGCCAGCGCGCGGTCGACCAGGCCGCAGACGGCACGGCGCTTCGGATCGCGGTCAACTGCGCCGGGACGGGTTGGGTCGGGCGGACCATCGACCGACAGGGCAATCCCCACGAGCTCGCCCCGTTCGAATTCATCCAGCGGCTCAACGTGATCGGAACGTTCAACGTCATGACCAAGGCAGCGGCCGCGATCGCGCGCACCGAGCCGCTCGAGGATCAAGAGCGCGGGGTCATCGTCAACACGGCCTCGGCCGCGGCCTTCGACGGGCAGATCGGCCAGCTTGCGTACTCGGCGTCGAAGGGTGCGGTCGTCGGCATGACGCTGCCGGCGGCGCGCGACCTCGCCGTCGTCGGGATCCGCGTCGTCACGATCGCGCCGGGACTGTTCGACACGCCGCTCTTGGGCCTTCTCCCCGAAGAGCAACGCCGGGCCCTCGGGGAGTCGGTGCTCTTCCCGAAGCGCCTCGGTGACCCTGACCGCTACGGGCAGCTCGTCGTCCACATCGCGCGCAACACCTATCTGAACGCCGAGGTGATCAGGCTCGACGGCGGCATCCGGATGCCGCCGAAGTAGTGCACCTCGTCGAGGCGGAGGACGTCCGCCTCTTCCCGGTCGGGCTCGGCACCTGGCAGTTCGGGTCGAACGAGTGGGCGTACGGCAGCGTCTACGCGCACGAGACCGCCCCGGCGATCGTGAACAGGTCACTGGACCTCGGCGTGAACCTGATCGACACGGCCGAGATCTACGGGTTCGGCCGTTCCGAGCGGATCGTCGGGCGGGCCATCGCCGGCCGTCGGGACGAGGTCTTCCTCGCGACGAAGATCCTCCCCGTGCTGCCGGCGGGGCCGGTCGTGGGCTGGCGCGCACGGGGAAGCCTCGGACGCCTCGGGACCGATCACGTCGATCTGTACCAACTGCACTGGCCGAACCCCGTGGTGCCCGCGCGCGCGACCGCGGCGGAGCTCCGTCGTCTGCTCGACTCGGGCGTCGTCCGGCACGTGGGGGTCAGCAACTACCCGCTGGCAGCCTGGGAGGAGCTCGAGCGCGAACTCGGCGCACCCGTGCTCGCGAACCAGGTTCGTTACAGCTTGGTCGACCGGCGCCCCGAAGCAGAGCTGCTGCCGTGGGCACAGGCGCACGGGCGCGTGATCATCGCCTACAGCCCGCTCGCCCAAGGATTGCTCTCCGGGCACTACGGGCCGGGACGGCGTCCGCACGGCCTTCGTGCGCGGACGACCCCGTTCCTCCCGCGGAACATCTCGGCACTCGCGCCCGTGCTCGACACGCTCCAGCAGGTCGCGGCCGCGCACGACGCCTCCCCCGCCCAGATCGCGCTCGCGTGGTGCCTGCGCCGGCCCAACGTCGTCGTGATCCCCGGAGCGTCCTCCGTCGAGCAGGCCGAGAGCAACGCCGCGTCCGCGGACATCGAGCTCAGCGACGAGGAGGACGAGGCGCTCACCCGGGCCTCGGACGAGTACCAGCCGGTGTCGGGGCCGGCAGCCGTCGTGCGTGCCCGCGCCGACGTCGTGACCGCCCGCCTGCGCAGCATTGCAAGCGGTCTTCGCGCCTGACGCCGGTAGTCTGTCTGAGCTTCGCGAAGGGTTCAGGAGGTCGAGTGGACTACGACGTCGTGATCATCGGTGGCGGCCCGGGGGGCTACGCCGCCGCGCTCTACGGCGCCGCCGCTGGGCTCCGGATCGCGATCGTCGAGAAGGACAAGGTCGGCGGCACGTGCCTGCACCGGGGGTGTGTCCCCGCCAAGGAGTTCCTCGAGGCGGCGGCCGTCCACCGGACGATCGAGGGCGCCGCCGAGTTCGGGATCACCACGGGCGAGGTGAGCGTCGACTTCGCCGTCAACCAGCGCCGGAAGGTCGCGGTCGTCGACCAGCTCTTCCGGGGGCTCTCCGGGCTGCTCAAGGGCCGGAAGGTCACGGTGCTCGCCGGGTCGGGGATGCTGCTGCCGACAAAGCGGGTCCGCGTCGTTGAGGGGCCGGATGCGGGCACCGAGATCTCGGGGCGTCACGTGATCCTGGCGGCGGGCTCCGTGCCGCGGACGCTCCCGGGCTTCGACGTCGACGGCCGCTACGTCCTGACCTCCGACGAGTTCCTCGACGCGGAGCGCATCCCGTCCCCCGTCGTCGTGATCGGCGGCGGCGCCATCGGCTGCGAGTTCGCCTCCTTGCTCTCCGACCTCCGGTCCGAGGTGACGGTCCTCGAGGCGCTCGACACCATCCTTGCCGGTTGCGACGAAGAGGTCGCGGCCGTCGTCTCCCGGTCCTTCAGAAAGCGTGGGATCAAGGTCATCACGGGTGCCCAGGTGAAGGGGCACGTGCCGACGGCCGACGGAAGCCGCACCGTGGTGCAGTTGGGGGACGGCCAGGAGATCGAGACGGAGGCGGTCGTCGTCTCCGTGGGACGGCGTCCGCGGACCGAAGGGCTCCTCTCCGATGGCACCCAGGTCCAACTGGACGAACGCGGCTACGTGATCGTGAACCCGTTCCAGCAGACGCACGAGCGTCACGTCTGGGCGGTGGGGGACGTGTGCGCGGGGACGCCGCAACTCGCCCACGTCGCGTTCGCCGAGGCGATCTGCGTGATCAGGGGGATCCTCGGCGAGCCGATGGTCCCGGTCGACTACGACCGGGTGCCCTGGGCCATCTACTGCCACCCCGAAGTCGCCTTCGCCGGGCTGACCGAGGCGCAGGCGCTCGAGCGTGGGATTCCGGTCGTCGTCAAGAAAGATCCGTTCGGGGGGAACAGCCGCGCCCGGATCATCGGCGACACCGAGGGGCTGGTGAAGATCGTCGCCGAACGCCTGGCTGACGGGAAGGCGGGAAGGATCCTCGGCGTCCACATGGCCGGGCCGTGGGTCACCGAGCTCCTCGCACCCGGGTACCTCGCAGTGAACTGGGAAGCGACGCCCGAAGAAGTGGCGCAGTTCATCCAGCCCCACCCATCGTTGTCGGAGGTGTTCGGGGAGACCGTGCTCGCGTTGACCGGAAGGGGTTTGCACGTTGGCTGATGTCGTCATGCCGCAGCTGGGCGAAACGGTGACGGAGGGGACGATCACCCGCTGGATGAAGTCGGTGGGGGAGCAGGTGACCCGCGACGAGCCGCTCTTCGAGGTCTCGACCGACAAGGTGGACTCCGAAGTTCCCGCGCCGATCGCGGGTGTGCTCGCCGAGATCCTCGTCCCCGAGGGAGAGACGGTCGCGGTGGGGGCCCGCCTCGCCGTGATCACCGACGGCGATGCGGCGGCCCCGCCCGCCGCCGCCACCGAGCCCGCCGCCACCGAGCCCGCCGCCACCGAGCCAATCGCCGCGCCCGCGCCCGAGGTGGCCGCAACCGCCGCAGAAGGGGTCGCCGCCGGGGTAACGGTCGCCGAGCCCGCGGTCGGGCCGGAGCCGACGCCCACGCCCGCCGGGGGAGCGAGCGCGGCCGTGACCGAGAGCCCGGCTGCCGCCGACGGTGGGAACGGAGCGGTGCCCGCAGGAGGCGGGACGACGTCCCCGCCAGCGTCGCCGGCCGAGGCGCCGCCAGCAGCTGCCCCAGCTCAACAGGCACCGCCGCAGACGGCTGCGCCCTCGGCCCCTCCACCGCCACCGACGTCGCCCCCTCCGCCGCCACCCACTGTGTCGCCCGCGACGACGCTCGCCGCACCGCCTCCGAGCACCGCGGCAGCGCTAGGCGGAGCCGCGGCCGCGCAGCCGGCCGCCGGGCCGCAGGCGGGGCAGGCCGCCGACCTCGCGGCATCCGTAGCGGAGCCGGAGACCCCGCCACCGCCCCCGGTTGGCTACGTCGCACGCGGGACCGAGGCAGCAGCGCAGGCCGCGAGCCAGGCGCCGCCTCCGGCATCGGCCGGAGCGACGGGGATCCTCCTCTCTCCGGTCGTCCGCCGCCTCCTCGACGAGCACGGCATCTCGCCGTCCGAGGTCACGGGCACCGGTCTCGGCGGCCGCATCACCCGAGAGGACGTCCTCGCCCTGATCGATGCGCGCCGAGGGCAAGCGGGCGCGCCGTCGCGTCCGTCAGGGGCCCAGGCACAGGGGGCCGCTGCGGCCACGACGCCTGCGCCGTCGACGTCCCCGGCTCCCGGCCCGTCGACGCCGGCACCCGAACCTGCCGCGCCAGCCGCTCCGCAGCCCGGGCGTCAAGCGCCGTCGGCGGCCACCGGCGCCCCGAGGGAGGCCCCCGCCGCGGCCACGGCTGCTGCGAGTGCAGCCACCGCGCCCAGCGCGCCCAGCGCGGCCACCTCGGCCCCCGCAGGTGAACAAGGCGCGGCGCGGGTCGCCCCCGACCGTGCCCAAGCCTCGGTCGCGCCGCAACCCTCGGTCGCGGTCATGCGTCCGGCGACCGACCGTGTGGTGCCCTTCTCCAACATCCGGCGACGCACGGCCGAGCACATGGTGCGATCGAAGGCGACGTCCCCGCACGCGTACATCGCGTACGAAGCGGACTTCGAGAACGTCGAGCGGGTTCGGCACGCCTGGGGCGAGCGCTTCCGGAGTGAGGAGGGGTTCTCGCTCACGTACCTTCCGTTCATCGCGCGGGCGACGGTCGAAGCCCTTCGCGACTTCCCGAACCTGAACGCGACCGTCGTCGACGATTCCCTCGTCGTGCACCAGCAGGTGAATCTCGGCATCGCCGTCGACCTGAGCTACGAGGGACTCATCGTCCCGGTCGTCCACCGGGCTGAGGAAGTGACCTTGCGCGGCGTCGCGCGCCGGATCCGGGACCTCGCCGAGCGTGCGCGGTCGCGACAGCTCAGTGCGGACGACATCTCGGGCGGCACGTTCTCCATCACGAACGACGGGCCGTTCGGCACCTACTTCACGGTCCCGATCATCAACCAGCCACAGGTCGCGATCCTCGCCACGGACGGCGTCCGGCGGAAGCCGGTCGTGGTGGAACTTCCCGACGGGAGCGAGTCGATCGCGATCCATTCGATGGGGACCATCGGCCTCTCCTGGGACCACCGAGCCGTCGACGGCGCATACGTGTCCTCGTTCCTGCGCCAGGTCGCGAGCGTGCTCTCGACGCGCGACTGGCCGTCCGAGTTCTAGGGCCGAACGCGTCGGTGCTGCGGATCCGACGTCTCGGCGTCGTCTCGTATCGCGAGGCTTTCGACCTCCAGCACGCCCTCGCCGAGCGGGCGCGGGACGACTACGTCTTGTTGCTGGAGCACCCCCACGTGTACACGCTCGGCGTACGGGCCGATCCCGCCAACGTGCTCTGCGACCCTGCGACGGTCGGTGCGGAGCTCGTCCGGACGGACCGGGGCGGCGACGTGACGTACCACGGCCCGGGCCAGCTCGTCGTCTACCCGATCGTGACGCTCGACGCCGGGCCGGGGTCGGGACCCGCCCACGTGCGGACCCTCGAGCAGGTGGTCATCGACGCGCTCGGCGACCTCGGCGTCGTGGCGGGTCGCCACGACGGCTACCCCGGCGTGTGGGTGGGCGTGCGGGGAACGCGTGGCACCGATGGGCCGGTCCCGAGCTCGGCCCCCGCCACCCCGATGACAGGGACGGGCGATGCGCACCGCAAGATCGCCGCCATCGGCGTCCGCGCCGTGCGGACGCCCGACGGCCGCCGCCGGACGCTGCACGGCGTCGCGCTCAACGTCGACTGCGACCTCTCCATGTTCGGGCACATCGTCCCGTGCGGCATCGCGGACTTCGCCGTGACCTCGCTTCGCCGAGAGGGGTGCGGCGCGTCGATCGACGAGGTGGCAGAGGCCGTCGCCACGAGGGCCGCTTCGGTGTGGGGCGGCGGGGCCGTCGACCGTCAGGACGTCTCACGCCGGGCGCGCGACGGCGGACTCGATCCCGCAGCTGCGCTCCCGCTCCGGTCGCGCAAGCCCGAGTGGCTTCGCACCAAGGCCCGCATCGGCCAAGACTTCCTCCGGACTTCGCACACGGTCCACGATCTCGGCCTCGTGACCGTCTGCGAGGAGGCCGGTTGCCCGAACATCTTCGAGTGCTGGGCCGAGGGCACGGCGACCTTCATGGTGAACGGTTCGCGCTGCACCCGGGCGTGCCGCTTCTGTCTCGTCGACACCCGCCGGCCGCTTCCCCTGGACCCGGGTGAGCCGGTGCGCGTCGCAGAGGCGGTCGACCGGATGGGGCTCGCCCACGCGGTGATCACGTGCGTCGCGCGCGACGACCTCCCCGACGGGGGAGCGGCGGCCATCGCGGCAACGGTCGAGGCGATCCGTCGTCGGCGCCCACAAACCGCGGTCGAGGTGCTCGTCTCGGACCTGAAGGGCACACGCGATGCGCTCGAGCGCGTGATCGCGGTGAGGCCGGACGTCTTCAACCACAACGTCGAGACGGTGGCCCGCCTGCAGCGTGCGGTGCGTCCGTCCGCCGGCTACGCCCGAAGCCTGACGGTGCTCGCCCGCGCCGCCCATTCAGGGCTCAGCGTCAAGTCGGGCCTCATGGTGGGGCTCGGGGAGAGCGAGGACGAGGTGGTCGCGACGCTGGCGGACCTGGCGTCCGTCGGAGTCTCCATCGCGACGATCGGCCAGTACCTCCGCCCGAGCGCGACACACCTGCCCGTCGCCCGCTGGTGGACCCCCGAAGAGCTCCTCGCGCTCGCCGCCGCCGGACGGAGCTGCGGGCTCCTCCACGTCGAGGCGTCGCCGCTCACGCGCTCGAGCTACCACGCGAAGCGAGCGGCGGACATGGTGGGCGCCGCTCCGGGCTCGCGCCGGACGGGCGGTCCAGAACTCGAAGCTGCGAACGGCGTGAGAAGTGAGGCGGGACCGGTGGCGGCGAGCGCGAGCTCAGGCTCGCTGGGCGAAGTGCGGCGTCCAGGCGTTCCCGTCCCAGTACCGCAACGTGTCGGGGGCACCGTTCGGGTCGGGTAGCCAACCTGGGGGCGTCCCGGGCGGAGGCGACACGCTCGAGACCGCAGGTGCCGGAGCAGCCGGAGCAGGGGCCGCGGCCTGCGCCGCCGGAGCTCCGGAGTACGCCGGGACACTGACTTGGGCGGGTGCCGGCGCGCCGTTCGGCGCCGCGGCGGGCGGTGGAGCCGTGCCCGCGGCGGGCATCGCGGGGGGCGGTGCACTCGGCGTTGCGGTCAGAGACGCGAAGGGGTCAGGCTGGCCACTCGGCCTGTGCTCGAGGTCGGCGTAGTAGTTCACCGCAGGCTGAGCTGCCGCCGGCGCCGCTGGCTTCTTCTTCCGCCGGCTCATGACGATGATTCCGACGAGGAGTGCGACGATCACGACGACGACCGCGCCCTCGACGATCACGACCGAGTTCGATCCCAAGATCATGTGCGTACCCATCCACAACAACCGTAGTTCGCGGCACGTGTGCAGGTCAACGACCCTCGGGCGCGGGGTCGTTCGGCAGGGTCACCCGACCGCTCGCTCGGCAACCCGACGCCCACGCGGTCAGGCGACGCGCGGACCGGTCAGGCGACGAAGTACTTCGCCTGGGGATGGTGGCAGATGATCGCGTCGGTCGTCTGTTCGGGGACGAGCTGGAAGCCGTCGCTCACGCTCACCCCCACCCGGTCGGCTCCGAGGAGCTCAGCGACCTTCGCGTTGTCCTCGAGGTCCGGGCAGGCCGGGTAGCCCCAGCTGTAGCGCCCGCCGCGGTACTGCTGGCGGAACAGGCCCGTCAAGGTCGGTCCGTCCTCGTCGGCAAAGCCGAGCTCCTCGCGGATGCGCCGGTGCCAGTACTCGGCGAGCGCCTCGGTCATCTCCACGCCGAGTCCGTGGAGGAAGAGGTACTCCTGGTAGCGGTTCTCGGCGAAGAGCCGCGCCGTCTCGGTCGAGACCTGCTGTCCCATCGTCACCAACATGAAGGTGGCGTAGTCCTTGTCGCCCGAGGTGCCCGGCCGGAAGAAGTCCGCGATGCACAGCCACGGTGCCTTCCGTTGGCGCGGGAAGGTGAACCGCATCCACTCGGCGTCGCGCGCGTCGTCCTTGTACACGACGAGGTCGTTGCCTTCCGAGGCGGAGGCGAAGTGACCGTAGACGACCTGGGGAACGAGGACCCCGCTCGCCTTCGCCTTCGCGAGCTCGTCGCGGAGCACCCCGCGCACGCGGGACTTGAAGGCCGGGTCGTCCTCCCCTTCGGCCGGACGGAACCCCCACTGGTTGCGGAACAGCGCGGTCTCGTTCAGGTAGCCGGCGATGTCGTCGATGGCGATGCCTTTGGCGACACGGGTGCCCACGAAGGGAGGCGCGAACAGCTGGTTGTCGGTCGCGACGTCCGGTGAGCGGGTCGGCATCCCTTCCACCTCCGCCGCCGGCTCGTCGCGGAACCTGGACGGCACGCGCCGCTCGGAGATCTCCCGGCCGAAGGCGGGGTCCTCCTCCCCGTTGCGCCGCATCTCGACCAGGCGGTCCATCGTGCGCAGGCCCTCGAAGGCGTCCCGGCCGTAGAAGAGGCGGCCCCCGTAGACCTGGCGGAGGTCGCGTTCGACGTAGGTGCGGGTGAGCGCCGCGCCGCCGAGAAGTACGGGGATCGACGACAGGTTGCGGCGGTTGAGCTCTTCGAGGTTCTCCCGCATGACGAGCGTCGACTTGACGAGCAGCCCGCTCATGCCGAGCGCGTCCGCGCCGTGCTCCTCGGCTGCGGCGATCATCTCGCCGACGCCCACCTTGATCCCGAGGTTCACGACCTCGTAGCCGTTGTTGGTGAAGATGATGTCGACGAGGTTCTTGCCGATGTCGTGGACGTCGCCCTTCACCGTCGCCAGGATCACCTTGCCCTTGCCGCCCTGGTCCGCTCGTTCCATGTGCGGCTCGAGGTAGGCGACGGCGGCCTTCATCGTCTCTGCCGACTGGAGGACGAAGGGCAGCTGCATCTCGCCGGACGCGAACAGCTCGCCGACCGTCTTCATCCCGGAGAGCAGGATGTTGTTCACGACGGCCAGGGGGTCGTGCCCGGTTTCGAGGGCTTGGCGAAGGTCGTCTTCGAGGCCCTGGCGGTTGCCGTCGACGATGCGCTGCTCGAGCCGGCGCTCGAGCGGCCAGTCCGCGTGGGCGTCCTCGGTCGTCGACGTGGCCGACGCATCCTGGAACAGGGCGATGAGCTCTTGGAGCGGGTCGTACCCGTCGGCCCGTCGGTCGTAGACGAGGTCCAGGCTGACCTCGCGAGCGCGTTCGTCGATCCGCGAGAGCGGAAGGATCTTCGACGCGTGCACGATCGCCGCGTCGAGCCCAGCCTCGACGCATTCGTGCAGGAAGACGGAGTTGAGGACCTGGCGCGCCGCGGGATTGAGGCCGAACGAGACGTTCGAGAGCCCGAGCAGCGTGTGGACGCCCGGCAACGCCTCCTTGATCAGACGGATCCCCTCGATCGTCTCGACACCGTCGCGCCGGCTCTCCTCCATCCCCGTCGACAACGGGAGCGCCAGGGGATCGAAGAGGAGGTCCGAGGGCTCGAGCCCGTACCGCTCGACGGCCAGATCGTGGATCGCACGGGCGGCCCGGAGCTTCCACTCGGCCGTTCGTGCCTGCCCCTCCTCGTCGATGCACGTGCAGACGACCGCCGCCCCGTACTCACGAGCGAGCCGGAGGAACCGATCGAGCCTGGTCCCGTCGGCGGCTCCCTCCTCCAGGTTGACCGAGTTGAGGACCGGCCGGCCACCGAGCCACTGGAGCGCGGCTTCGACGACGGGGGCCTCCGTCGAGTCGATCATGAGCGGCACGCTGGCCTGCGTCGCGAAACGGCGCGCGACCTCCGCCATGTCGGAGATCCCGTCGGCGCCGGTGTAGTCGACGCAGACGTCGATCACGTGCGCGCCGTCGCGCACCTGGTCGCGCGCCATCGCGACGCACGTGTCCCAGTCCCCGGCGAGCATCGCGTCGCGGAACCGCTTCGACCCGTTGGCGTTCGTCCGCTCTCCGACCACGAGGAACGACGTCTCCTGGTGGAACGGCACCGCGCTGTAGATCGACGCGGCCGCCGGCTCGTGCTCGGGCTCACGCCGGGCGGGAGCCGTCCCGCGGATCGCCTCGACCACGGCGGCGAGGTGCGAGGGGGTCGTGCCGCAGCACCCTCCCACCGCGCTCACGCCGTAGGCGGACACGAACCGGTGGAGGTGCTCCGCCAGCTGGTCGGGCGTGAGGTCGTAGTGCATCCTCCCCTCGACGACGGAGGGGAGACCGGCGTTGGGGAGGACGGAGACCGGGACGCGCGCGTGGGCGCAGAGGTGGCGGACGGCCTCGTCCATCTCCGCCGGTCCGGTCGCGCAGTTCACCCCAACGACGTCGACCTGCATCGCGTCGAGCGCGGTGAGCGCAGCAGCGATCTCGGTGCCGGGGAGCATCCGACCGGTGAGCTCGATCGTCACCTGGACCTGGAGCGGCACGTGCCTCCCCGCGGCGGCCATCGCCCTGCGGGACCCGTTGATCGCGGCCTTCCCCGAGAGGAGGTCGAAGACCGTCTCGACGAGGAGGAAGTCGACCCCTCCTTCGAGGAGTCCGAGCGCCTGCTCCTCGTAGGCGGCCCGCAAGTCCGCGTAGGGGATCTGGCCGAGGGTGGGGAACTTCGTCCCCGGGCCGATGCTCCCCGCGACCCAACGCGGGCTCCCGGGACTCGAGTACTCGTCCGCGACCCTGCGCGCGAGGCGTGCCGCCGTGGTGTTGATCTCGCGGGCGCGATCCCCGAGGCCGTACTCCGCGAGGACCACGGAGAAGCCGCCGAAGGTGTCGGTCTCGATGACCTCGCTGCCGACCTCGAGGAAGGAGCGGTGGACCCGCTCCACCGCCCCCGGCGCGGTGAGCACCAGGACCTCGTTGCAGCCTTCCAGGTGGCTGCCGCCGAAGTCCTCGGCGCGCAGCTCTTGGAGCTGGAGGTTCGTTCCCATCGCGCCGTCGAAGACGACCGCCCGTTCTCGCAGGGCGCTCAGGTAGTCCGATCGGGACGGGTCCATGCGTCCGGGGAGTGTGTCAGGCATCTTGCCCATGAAGGCTATTCGGCCCCGCCGGTAGCATCCGCGCTCAGTGTCCAGCTCATCCGCCGCTCGTGCGCATCTACACCCGTAAGGGGGACGACGGCACCACCGGGCTCCTCTACGGGGGTCGTGTGCCCAAGGACGCGCCGCGGATCGAGGTCAACGGAGCCGTCGACGAAGCGCAAGCCGCGCTGGGCATGGCGCGCGCCGAGGCGCTGCCGGGCTCCGAGCTCGACGGTCTGCTCGTGACGATCGAACGCCAGCTCTACGTCCTCATGGCCGAGGTGGCGACCGCTCCTGCGAACCGCCGCAAGCTCGTCGCGGGCGAGTCCCTCATCACCGAGGAGATGGTGTGGGAGCTCGAGGAGTGGATCGACCGTCTCTCCGAGCGTTTCGCGATGCCGACGGAGTTCGTCGTGCCGGGGGCGAACCGGCGGGCCGCCGCGCTCGACCTCGCCCGCACGCTGGTTCGCAGGGCGGAGCGGGCGCTCGTCGCGGCAGACGCTGCCGGCGAGGTCATCGGGGATGACAAGGCGGGACGCGCGCCGTCGTCGCGGACTTCGGAGACGAATGCGACGGTCGAGGACGACCCGGCAGCTTCGGGGACCGCCGGATCCACCTCGCACGTCGGTCCGTACCTGAACCGGCTCTCGGACCTCCTCTGGACGATGGCCCGCTGGCAGGAGGGAGAGGTTCACCTCCCGGCCAAGCAGGCGCCCTCACACCGCCACGAGCACGACCGCGAGCCCTAGCGGGGCCCGTGGTCGTGCGGGGGTTCCGTCCCTGACCTGACCTGTCCGACCCATCGACCTGACCCGACCTGCACGACCTGACCGACGCGAGGAGGAACTCGATGCTCGAAGTGGAAGCGGCCGCGGCAGCCCCGAGCGGGGTTGTCGCCGTCGGGATGCCTGTTGCGGCGACCCGGCGCAGCGCCGACGACGGCGACCCACCCGGCACCGTCTTCGAGAGGCTCGCCACGGCGGAGCGCCTCGGCGGCGAGGCAGCGGCCGCCACGTCGGCACTCTTCCCTGACAGCGCGCCGGAGGACTGGCTCCGAAGCCAGGGCTTCGCGGCGAAGCCCGGCCAGTCGCTGGTCCTGCGGTCGGGCGCGGGGGCGCCATCGGTCGTGCTCCTCGGGCTCGGCGACCGGGAGGGCATCGACGCCGAGCGTTGGCGCCGCGCCGCGGCCGCATTCCTCCGCGCCGCAGGCGAGGGCGGCGGCACCGCGGTGCTGGCGGTTCCCGAGGAGCTTCCGGGCGGCGACCCGCACGCGGTCGGCGCGGCGGTCGCCGAGGGCGCAGTCCTTGCCGGCTACCGCTTCGACGCCTATCGATCGGAAGCGGAGCCCGGAACGATCGAGCGCCTCGTGGTCGTCGGAGAGCCGCGCTCGGCCGAGGATCTTGCACGTGGCGTTGCGCGGGGACGTGCGGGCGCCCGCGCGCAGTCCTTCGCCAGAGACCTCGTGAACACCCCGGCGGGCGACCTGACGCCGCGCCGTCTCGCCGAGCGGATCACCGAACATCTGTCGCGCTTCGCCGGGACGACGGTCGAGGTGTGGGACGAGGACCGAATCGCCGACGAACGGCTCGGGGGGTTGCAGGCGGTCGCACGCGGCTCGGCCGAGCCTCCACGCCTCGTCCGCGCCACGTATGCGCCCGGCGGTTCCGCGGGGAGTCCGGAGCGCCACGTCGTCCTGGTCGGAAAGGGCATCACGTTCGACTCCGGGGGCCTCTCCCTCAAGCCCGCGGACAGCATGATGACGATGAAGACCGACATGACGGGGGCTGCGGTCGTCCTGTCGGTCATCGCGGCGAGCGCGGAGCTGTCGCTGCCCGTCAAGGTCACCGCGATCGCGCCGGTCACGGAGAACATGCCGAGTGGCCGGGCGCAGAAGCCCGGCGACGTGTTCACCGCGCGCAACGGCCTCACCGTCGAGGTGCTCAACACCGACGCGGAGGGTCGCCTCGTCCTCGCCGACGGGCTGTCGCTCGCGGCGGAGCTGGCACCCGACGCGATCGTCGATGTCGCCACGCTGACGGGTGCGCAGGTGGTGGCGCTCGGCACGGGAGTGGCCGCCGTTCTCGGGAACGACGACGAGCTCCTCGAAGCGTTGCGCGCGGCGGGCTCTCGCTCTGGCGAACGCCTTTGGCCGCTCCCGATGCCGGAGGACTACGCTGAGCACATCGAGTCGGAGGTCGCCGACATGAAGAACATCGGCCGCACCCGCGAGGCTGGGACGATCGCTGCGGCGATGCTCCTCGCCCGGTTCGTCGGTGACGCGCCGTGGGCGCACCTCGACATCGCCGGACCCGCACGCGCGTCCGAGACATCCGGGTACCTGCACAAGGGCGCGACCGCATTCGGCGTGCGAGCGTTGCTCGACTTCCTCGAGCACTTCGGATCCCCTCAAGGATCCGGGTAACCCTGACGGGGGACGAGAGAACCTTCACACGGCCGGTTCCTGGTGCGTCCGGGGCCGACACGACGCCCGGAGGGCGTAGCGCGCAACCTGAGTGGGTAGGGGAGAAGCGCATGCCCGACCCGACCAGTCCCCCGGCAGGTGGGGGCGAGCGACGCGATCCGGGCGACGTGGCGAGGTGGGACGCCGACTCGAACACGACGTGCGCTCAGCTCTTCGACCTGGACCCCGGCTCGGTCCGTCAGGCGCGAGCGTTCACCGCCCGCCTGCTCGACGGCTGGGGCATCGCTTCCGACGAGATCGTCCAAGTGGTGGGAGAGCTGGCAGCCGAAGTGGTGCGGGGTCGACCGTCGAACGGTTCGTCCACGCTCGACGCACCAGAGCCGCCACCCGACGATGTCGGATCGTTCTCCGTCGCGCTCATCAGGGTCGAACAGGGTGTGCGGGCCGAGGTGCGCGACGACAAGCTCTGCACGCCGTTCACCGACTGCAGCGGTCTGTACGCGCCCGGCGTGCGCGCAGCTCGGATCGTCCGGAGGCTCGCGACCTGTTCAGGTTGCGCCCTGGTCCGAGGCGGGCGAACCCTCTGGGCCGAGGTTCCGGCGCGTCGCGCGGCGTAGGGCTCGGCGTCCGGCCCCGCCGGGCGCGATCGTCGGCGTGCGTCGCGCGGTTGGGACGGCGCCCGGCGTCAGCCGTCGAGGAAGTGTGCGAGGTCGGTCAGCTCGAAGACACGCCGGACCATTTCGCTCGCGCCGGCGATGCTGAAGCGGTGTCCGAGCCCCGTGATGTCACGCCGTGCGACCATGATGGCCGAGACCCCAGCGGCGTCGATGAACTGCAGATCTGAGAGGTCGACGACCACGATCGACCCCGCGATCTTCATGAGGGTCGCGCGAAGGAAGTCCGCCGTGGCGATGTCGAGCTCGCCGTAGAGCCGGACGACGTGCTTGTCGTCGACGTCGGTCACGTCGGCGAAGAACGCAGGCCCCTCGAGCTCGACCGCGTCGCTGCCCTGGCGCCTTGTCCCGAGCGAAGCCACCGCGTGGACCTCGTCCCCACCCAGTCGGTCGGAGACCTGGACCAGCTCGAGTCTGACCATCCGGTCGAAGCACCGGGCTGCCGTGATCGTCGCCGCGAGGGGGTCGACCTTCGGCGACGGGACGGGGCACGGGCGCACGTCGGTCACGCTCGTCCCGACTGGTCGGGTGAGGGCTGCCAGATCAGCCGGCGCAATCGCCGGCGCCGGGGAAGCGACGTCCGCGAAGCGGTGGCGGATCGCGCCCGAGCTGACGACGGATCCGTCTCGCCGGATGATGACACTGGTGCGCCCGCCACGGAGCGAACCTTCGAGACATGCGTACCGGCTTCTCGGGCGGCTCTTCAAGCGTGCGGCGAGCGCGTGCTCGGTGCACTCCTCGGCACGCCGCATCAGCGCCTCGCTCCTCGAGAGGGCGGCCGCCCACCTCATGCGGAGCGCCTCACATTCGGAGATCAGCCCCTCGAGCGATCGACGACGCGGTACTACTTCGATGCTCTGCATGACGACCCCTCCCTCGGCCCAACCTCTCCGTGGCAGGCGATGCGGCCGGCCAGGAACGACCGGCGGAGCGAGCGTATCCCTTCCTCCCACCTTCTTCGAGAAAGTCGCACAGAAAATGCTGCTGGTGCCCACCGGCAGTCGACAACGCTGGATGGACCAACGGCGGCGACAGCCGGTCGCTCGCGGGACGCCACGACCGCCGCACCCGGTGCCCGGCACCGGTTCCGACGGCGTCGGGATCCTCGGCTCGAGGCCGACGGGACCGTGTCGGTGCCCGGATGCTGCACCGGGATAGAGTTTGGGTTCAGCGCTTGCGCCCGTAGCTCAGAACGGACAGAGCACCGGACTTGTAATCCGGAGGTCGCCGGTTCAAGTCCGGCCGGGCGTTCCAAGGTCTCCGATTTGAGCGGTCACCGTCGTCACGGGTCCGCGCGGACGTTCGCGCGGTGCGTCGGACCGGCGGCGGCGCCAAGTCCGTCGAGGTGTCGTCGCACCTGCCTGAGGACCCGCCCTCCTCGGTCGCGTGGATCCGCAGCCATTGCGTGAACGACGAGCCGGCCGTCGTCGGCAGACCCCGATCTCGGCAGTCACATCCCGTTCGGTCGTACCGCTCGCAAGACCTCGCCGCGCTCTCGCGCAAGCACCCTAGGCTTGGCACCGGTGCTGCTCCTCGGTACGAACGACCATCTCGAGGACCTCGACAGGGAGTACTCGATCGGAGAAGGCGTCTCGGTCACCGCGATCGCCCCGATGACCCGCCCGGGCGCCAACACGCAGTCGACGCCGAACGACCGCCACCCGGAGGTCTACGTGGTCCTCGACGCACAGCGCCTGGCCCGCGTTGACGGCTTCGGCCTCGCCCCCGTTGTCGCGCTCGACGGCAGGCGTGCCCAGAGCGCGGCTGGCACACCGGCAGCACGGGTCGTGCTCGTCGGGCTCGAAGGTGGACACCTCGCGGTGGTCGACCCGGCCTCCAACGACGTCGAAGCGGTGACCGCCTTCGACGACGTCCCGGGGCGCGACGACTGGGAGAACCCGGCAGGGCCGTTCCCGGACCTCCGGTCGATCGCGGTCACCTCGACGGGCACCTGGCTCGTGAACGTGCACGTCGGGGGCGTCTGGCGGTCGACGGACCGGGGAGCGTCGTGGGCGAACGTGGTCCCGCCCGAAGACGACGTCCACGAGGTCGTCGCCGGGGAGGCCGGCCGCGTGGTCGCCGCCGCAGCCGTCGGTTTCGGGTGGAGCCTCGACGACGGCGTCAGCTGGGAGTGGACGACCGACGGGTTGCACGCTTCGTACTGCCGGGCTGTCGCCGTCGACGGCGACATCGCCTTCGTCACGGCGTCGACGGGGCCGTCCACCGCTGACGGCCGCCTCTACCGCGGACCGCTCGGGAGCGGCTTCGCGCAGTGCCGGGAGGGGCTGCCCGAGTCGTTCCCCTTCAACCTCGATACGGGTTGTCTCAGCGCCGGCGCCGTTGGCGTCGCCTTCGGGACCCGTGACGGGCGGGTGTGGCGCTCGTACGACACCGGCCAGCGCTTCGAGGCCGTTCCCGAGCGGGTCGGACGGGTCCAGGTTCTGCGCTTCGCGTAAGCGCGCGGACCCGGCTTTTGGCACGGCGGGGGCGTAGCATCCCCTCCCATGGCGAACCAGAGCAAAGCTGCCGACACCCTCTCGAGCGTGCCGCTGTTCTCGATGCTGTCGAAGCGAGAGATCGAGAAGCTGATGAAAGACGTCCACGACCGGACCTTCCCGCAGGGGACCGTCCTCACCGAGGAGGACGAGTTCGGCACGATCTTCACGGTGATCGCGGAGGGACAGGCCACCGTGACCGTGCGTGGGAAGACCGCGAGGGTTCTGAAACCCGGCGACTACTTCGGAGAAATGGCCCTCATCGACCGTTCCCCGCGCTCGGCCACCGTGACGGCCGACACCGACCTCCGCTGTCTGATGCTCACCCAGCCCGTGTTCCGGCCGTTCGCCATGTCGCATCCCGAGACCATGTGGGCGCTCCTCGAGCTCATGGTGCAGCGGGTCCGGGACGCAGAGGGGCGCGAGTCCGAGGAGGAGACGGCGGGAGCCTGATCCTGCGGGACGCAGCGCGCCACCCGGCTTCCTCCAGCCCTGTGTCGTCGAACGCGGGCGGAGCACCCCCGCCTCGGGGCACTCGCGGTCCGTCTCCGAGCTACCCGAGGGTCCCGCGCGAGCTGGCCGCGCCGGATGAATGCCGCCGCGAGCCCACCGACGATGCCGGCGAGCTCGCCCAGGCCGCGCGCCGCATCCGACGCCGTGCGGTCATGATGATCGGGATCACGGGCCTCGGTTATCTCGGCCAGGCCACCTCGTCTGCGGAGATCTTCGCCGTCCTCTACCGCTCAGTGGTCCGCCACGGCTGGGACCGCTTCGTCCTTTCGCCCGGGCACTACGCCGTCGCCCACTACGCGGCCGCAGCCGACGCGGGACTCCTCGCCGAGTCGGCGCTCGGCACTTACGGCCAGGATGGGAGCTGGCTCGAGAGCATCTCGACGGAACGGACGCCGCTCCTCTCGGCGACCTGCGGCGCGCTCGGTCAAGGGCTCTCGGTCGCTGCCGGCCTCGCTCTCGCGGACTCGAGGCTCGGCGACGACCGCAGGACGTACGTGTTCTGCAGCGACGGGGAGATGGAAGAAGGCCAGGTGTGGGAGGCCGCGATGTTCGCGGGTCACCACCGCCTCGGCGGTCTCACGGCCGTCTTCGACTGCAACGGCTCGCAGGTCGACGGCCCGGTGACGAGCGTGACGACGATCGAGCCCGTCCTCGACAAGTGGCGGGCTTTCGGATGGCACGCGGCGGACGTCGACGGCCACGACGTCGCCGCGCTCCGGAGTGCGTTCTCCGCCGCGCTCGTCGACCAACGGCCGTCGGTGGTCCTCGCCCGGACGTCCATGCTCCACGGCCTGCCTTCTCTCGGAACTAGCGGCGATGCGCACTTCGTCGACCTCGACGCCGACGGGCTGCGCCGCGCGCTCGACGACACGGCGGAGCCAGCCCTCGGTGGGAATGACGTCCAGTGAACCTCCTCCCCCCGCCGTGGGCCCGCGTGCTCAAGCCCTACGGGACGGCCCTCCTCGAGGTCGCGAGGAGCCGCCCCGACGTCGTCGCGGTGGGGGCGGACCTGACGAAACAGACCGAGACGGACTTCGTCCGGGACCAGTTGCCGGATCAGTTCGTGAACGTCGGCATGGCGGAGCAGAACATGATCGGGGTCGCTGCGGGCATGGCCCGCGCGGGGTCCTGTGTCTTCGTCCACACCTTCGGTGTCTTCGCGACGCGCCGCCCCTACGAGCAGATCGCGATGCAGATCGCCTATCCGGAGCTCGACGTGAAGATCGTCGGCTTCATGCCGGGACTCTCGAGCCCCGGCGGGCCGTCGCATCAGGCGATCGACGACGTCGCGCTCATGCGCGCGCTCCCGAACATGAGTGTCCTCGAGGCCGCGGACGCGACCGAGGTCGGTCAGGCGGTGCGGTGGCTGGCCGAGCGCCGTGGCCCCTGCTACCTGCGGGTGAAACGCGGAGAGGTCCCGGTGCTCTTCGGACCGGCCCACCGGCTGGACCCTCCCAACGCGCAGTGGCTGCGACGTGGGGCTGAGGTCGCGATCCTTGCGTCGGGGATGCTGGTCGGGATCGCGCTGGAAGCGTCCGTGGTTCTCGAGTCGGCCGGCCTCTCCGTCTCGGTCCTGAACGTCGCGTCGATCAAACCGATCGACAGGGCCGCCGTGCTCGAAGCGGCGAGCAGCGCGCAGACCGTCATCAGCGCGGAGAACCACTCGGTCGTCGGCGGGCTGGGTTCGGCGGTGGCAGAGGTGCTCGCGGAGGCCGGGTCGGCGACGCCGCTCCGCCGTGTGGGCGTCCAGGACGTCTTCGCGCAGGCGTCGAGCGCCGCGTGGTTGTTCCGCAGGCACGGTCTCGACGTCGACGCCATGATCGCCGCGGCGTGGGAGGCCGCCGGCCGGACGGGCAGCGCCCCGTCGGCGCCCGAGGGTGCCGAGATGGCGGCGCCGCCGGCGACGGTGTGATGGTGGGGAGGCAGGATCGGGAAGCGTCGGGGCAGCCGGCCGCAGGACGCGACACGCGGGAGGAACGATGGGCGCAGCGAACGAGCGGGCGTCGGAGCGGAACGTGGCCGGAAGGGAGGTCGCGGACGCCGGATCGGCGGGCGCTCCCGGTCATCGGCGGCTGACCTCTGCTTCCATCGCCGCGTCGCTCGCCGCGGCCAACAAAGCCGTCGGGCCCCCGAAGACGGCGCCGGCGTCGGTGGCCTCACCCGGTGCCGTCACGGCCGTCGACTGGGAGCACCGCGCGGACATGTCGAGGCTCCGCGACGAACGCATGGTCCGCGTCGCCGCGGCACTGGACGCAAGCGAGCTCGGTTCGTTGCTCCTGTTCGACATGAACAACATCCGCTACACGACGGGGACCCACATCGGGAACTGGGCCCGCGACAAGCTCTTCCGCTGTGTGCTCGCCCGGCGGGGCCACGACCCGATCCTCTGGACGATCGGGTCGTCGGCCCGCCAGCACCGGACGTACGCAGACTGGCTGCCGGCCGAGTCGTGGCGCGCGGGCCTGTCGAGCTGGCGCGGCTCGATCCCCGAGGACGTCGGCGTCGAGGCGGGCAACGCGCGGCGCGTCGCGGCGATCCTTCGCGAGAGCGGCCTCGCGTCCGATCCCGTCGGCGTCGACGTGGTCGAGCTCCCGGTCCTCCGGGGGCTCGAGGACGAAGGACTCGAGGTGGTCGATGGCCAGGGCTTCATGCAGCAGGTTCGGGCGATCAAGACGACCGACGAGATCACGCTGCTCGAGCACGCAGCCGGTCTCGTCGACGGCGCGTACGACGAGCTCTACCGCTTCCTGCGTCCCGGTGTCCGCGAGAACCAGTTCGTTGCGCTCGTGAACCACTATCTCTACGAGCACGGGAGCGAGGAGGTCGAGGCGGTGAACGCCATCTCCGGCGAACGATGTGCGCCTCACCCGCACGTCTTCTCCGACCGGGTGATCCGTCCCGACGACACGGCCTACTTCGACATCATCCACGCCTTCAACGGCTACCGCACCTGTTACTACCGCACCTTCAACGTCGGAAGCGCGACGGCGGCCCAGCGCGGGGCGTACGCGAAGGCGCGCGGGTTCATGGACGCGGCGATCGAGCGCATCCGGCCCGGCGCGACGAGCGACGAGATCGTCGCCGCTTTTCCGGCCGCGCAGGAGTTCGGTTTCGCCGACGAGGAGGAGGCCTTCGGCCTGCAGTACTGCCACGGCATCGGGCTCAGCAACTGGGAACCACCGCTCATGAGCCGCTACCACTCCTTCGAGCATCCGGTCACTCTCGAGACCGGCATGGTGTTCGCACTCGAGACGTACTGGCCGACCGACGACTCGAGCGCGGCTTCCCGCATCGAAGAGGAAGTCGTCGTGACCGACGACGGGTGCCGGGTGATCACCCGGTTTCCCGCCAGAGAGCTGCTCGTCGCCGGCACGCGCTATTGGAACGGGCTCGCCCCCGGGGTGTGAGCGACGGCCGGTCCGGGCGGGGGCGAGCAACGACGGTGAGCGCCGCCTCGATGGGCGCCGACGCCGATCCGGCAACGGCCGAAAGCTACCCACGCTTCTCGGCGGCCGAGATGGCGAGGCGCTTCGAGGCGCTCGCCGGCGTCGCCGAAGACGTCGACGACCTCCTCCTCTACGGCGCGGAGCGGAGCGGGGCCGCGCTCGAGTGGCTGTCCCGGTGGCCGGTCACGAGGGAGGCCGCGATGCTCTGGCGCCCCGCGGACGACCGTCCGGTCCTCCTCGTCCAGTTCGCCAACCACCTCGACAACGCGACGCGCATGGCCGACGGGTGCGACGTCCGGTGGGGCGGTACGTCCACCCTCGAGACCGTCGCGCAGCTGCTCGCGCGTCGGCACCGTTCGTCGTTCCGCCTCGGGATCGCTGGGCCGCTCCCGGCATCGGCGACGGCGACGCTCGCCCGCGCGGGCGCCGAGCCGGTCTTCCTCGACGCGTCGTTCTCCGCGCTGCGCCTCGTGAAGTCAGCCGAGGAGCTCGAGTGGGTGAGGAGGGGCGCCGCCCTCACCGACGCGGCGGTCGCCGCGGTCGCAGCCGGGGCGACGGTGGGCCACCGGGAGACCGATCTCGTCGCGCTCGCGGAGGGCGCGTACCTGGCCGAAGGCGCGACGAACCACATCCACTACTTGGTGGCGACGTCCATGCGAGAGCCGGCGGCGCGCGTTCCCCGGCAGTGGCCGAGCGGGCGGCGTCTGCGCGCCGGCGACGTCGTGGTCTGCGAGGTGAGCGCGAGCTGGTGGGGCTACCCCGGACAGCTGCTCCGCACCTTCACGGTCGGAGAGCCGCCGACCGAGCGCTACGCCGAGCTCCACGACGTGGCCACCGCCGCCTTCGACGCGATCGCGTCCCGTGTCGCCCCCGGAGCGACGGGGGAGGAGCTCGCGGACGCGGCCAGGATCGTCGAAGAAGCGGGCTTCTCGACGTGCGACGACCTCGTGCACGGCTTCGTCGGGGGGTACCTCCCGCCGGTCGTTCCGGGGGGAGGGCGGCCGCCGATGCACCGGTCCTTCGAGCTCGAGGCGGGGATGACGCTGGTCGTGCAGCCCAACGTCGTGACTCGCGACGGCGCGGCCGGCGTCCAGACCGGGGAGCTCCTGACCGTCACCGCAGACGGGTACGCGCGACTGCACGGGTTCGCGCCGGGGATCGGGCTCCTCGCGCCGGCGCCCCGCGCGCCACGCGCGAGATCGTGACGCCGGGGGCACGAGTCCCTCGGCCGGCCCGGCACGACCTCCATCGCTGCGCGAACTGCTGCGCTATCGTCCCGTCAGGTCGAGGCGGCGACGGGAGGCCGGCCATGCAGACCGCGGAGGCAGTGTGCCCAAAGACCGCGTGACGCTCCGTGAAGTCGCGCAGGCCGCGGGCGTCCATCCCGGTACCGCGTCCCGGGCCCTCAACGAGGGGACGCGCTCACTCGTCCGGTCCGAGACGGTCGAACGGGTGGTCGCCGCGGCCGACAGTTTGGGGTACAAACCGAACCTCCTCGCCCGGAGTTTCAAAACCCGCCGTACGCATTCGGTCGGGATCGTGATCCCCGACATCAACAACCCGCTGTTCCCGCCCATGGTGCGAGGCGTCGAGGACCGGCTCTTCCGGGAAGGCTATGTCTCGCTTCTGGCGAACACGGAGAACGACTCTGCTCGCCAGCAGCGGATCTTCGACCAGATGGTGGACCGCCGCGTCGACGGGCTCGTGCTCGCCACGGCGGCACGCCACGACGTGTCGCTCGAGGCGCTGAGCGATCAGGGCATCCCGATCGTGCTCATCAACCGCGTCGTGCAGAACCACGCCTTCTCCTCGGTCTCGGTCGACAACGAGGCCGGGGTGCGGTTGGTCGTCGAGCACCTTCGCGCGCTCGGGCACGAACGGATCGCGCACGTGGCAGGACCCCAGACGATGTCGACCGGGTTCGCGAGGCACAGCGGGTTCCTGTCCGCCATGGCCGCGACCGGCGACCGGGCGGACCCGAGCCTTGTCGTGTTCGCTGAGAGCATGACGATCCCCGAGGGGGAGCGGTGCGCGAGCACCCTGTTCGGCCTCGTCGACCGCCCGACGGCGGTGTTCTGCGCGAACGACATGCTGGCGCTCGGGTGCTACGCCGCGCTCGACGAGGTCGGGTTGCGTTGCCCCGACGACGTGTCGGTCGTCGGATTCAACGACATGCCCTTCATCGACCGGCTCAGCCCGCCGCTCACGACGGTGCGGATCCCGCACTACGAGTTCGGCGCGCACGCCGCCGAGCTGCTCCTCCAGCGGATCGAGTTTCCGGACCTCCCCCTCAAGGTCGTGGTCCTCGCGCCCGCGCTCGTCGTGCGCGGCTCGACCGCTCCCTGCCCGGTGGCCGCCGGTCAGCGCGTGATCTGACCGGCGCCGCTCGGGCGCCGGTCGTCGGCGACCGGGTCCACAAGCCGTCCGAACCTTGACAACCGGGGGCACGAATCCGGATACTGGGCCAGTATGCAATCGGTTGCTGCCGACGGCGGCAGGTCGGGTTCCATGAGGGTCGGCTGGATCGGGACCGGCCGGATGGGCGCTGCGATGGCCCTTCGCCTCGTGCGAGCAGGGCGCGACGTCGCGGCCTACAACCGGACCCGGTCGAAGACGGAGGCCCTCGTCGCAGCAGGCGCCAAGGCCGTCGACTCGGTCGCGGATCTCGCCGACCGCGACGTCGTCTTCGTCACGGTGGCGTCGTCGGGCGACCTTCTCGATGTCGTCGGGGTCGACGGCCAAAGCGGCCTGCTGAGTGGTGCGCGCGTCCCGGGCGTGGTCGTCGACTGCTCGACCGTGTCCGCCGAGGCGTCGGCCGAGGTCCGCGCCAGGCTCGCCGCGCGGGGAGCCGCCTTCCTCGCTGCACCCGTGAGCGGCAACCCGCGCGTCGCGGAGGCGGGCCGGCTGACGATGGTCGTGTCGGGGCCGAAGGACGTCTTCGACCGTGTCGAGCCGGACCTCGTGACCGTCGCGCGCGCCGCGATCTACGTGGGCGACGGGGAGGTCTCGCGGCTCGTGAAGCTGTGCCACAACCTGTTTCTCGGCGTGGTCATCGAGTCGCTCGCCGAGATCACCGTCTTGGCCGAGAAGGGCGGCGTGCGGCGACACGACTTCCTCGAGTTCCTGAACACCTCGGTCATGGGATCGCCCTTCACCCGCTACAAGAGCCCGGCGCTCGTGAACCTCGAGTTCAAGCCCAGCTTCACGACGCGCCTCTTGCGCAAGGACTTCGACCTCGGGCTCGCCCAGGCCCGGGATCTCGAGGTGCCCATGCCGGTCGCCGCGCTCGTGCACGAGCTCCTCGGTGCCGGGATCGGCCGGGGTATCGGCGACCTCGACTTCGCCGCCATAATCCGCCTCGTGGGCGAGGCATCCGGCATGCAGTTGGAGGCGGAGGGGATCGAGATGAGTGACGGGCTCGGGCCTTCGCCGTAGGGCGGCCGAGGCGCCGCGCTCCGTCAGCTCACAACGCCGCTGACGCGTCGGGCTCCGGGCTATCCGGTTACTTCTGCGGGAGGACGATCGGGCGCACGGAGCTCCTCTCGGCGAGCGCGTCGAACGCGGACGCGATCTCCGACAGGGCGAACCGGTCGGCGGTGAGCTCTTCGGTCCGCACAGCCCCCGCCGCCAGCAACGAGACCATCGCGGGGTAGGCGTTCGGGCTCGAGCGGATCCCGAGGAGGTCGAGCTCGTCGAGCGCGAGGGCGTCGACCGGGATCTCCGCGAGCGCGCCGCCGCTCAGTCCGAGAACCGCGATTCTCCCCCCGCGGCGCACCGCACGGACGGCCTGCCCGAGCACCGCCGGGTTGCCCGAGCAGTCGAAGACGACGTCGACCCCGCGACCCCCCGTCACCCGGCGCACCCCCTCGACCGGGTCCCTCTCCTCGTAGTCGACGACGGCCGTCGCGCCGAGCCTTCGGGCGGTCTCGAGTCTGACTCCGCGTCCGACGACGACGACGGCCGTCGCGCCGGACGCGCGGGCGACCTGCAACATCAGCAGTCCCAGCAGCCCGGGGCCGAAGACGGCTGCGCTGGAGCCCGCCTGCAGTCCGACCCGGCGCGCGGCGTGCACGGTGAGCGCGCCCTGATTGACGAGTGCGCCGGCTGCGTCGTCGACCTCGTCGGGGATCTTGTGGAGGACCACCGCCGGCCGTGCCGCGTACTGCGCCAGCGCCCCGGGCGCGGTGTGGCCGTAGAGCTTGAAGCCAGGGTCGCGGACGCGCTCGCAGAGGTTGTAGCGCCCGGCGCGGCACATGGGGCATGCCGCGCAGCCGGCGTGGTTCTCGGCGACGACCCGGTCGCCGACGGCGAGTCCCGAACGTTCGGTCCCGGGCCCGAGCGCGACCACCTCGCCCGACCATTCGTGTCCGATGACGAAGGGGAGCGACGGCGGCCACGTCCCACGGAAGTCACCGTGCACGATCTTGAGATCCGTGCCGCAGATCCCACAGGCGAGCACGCGGCAGAGGACCTCTCCCTCCGACAGCTCGGGCACCGGGACGGTCGCGAGCTCGAGACTGCCGAAGCTCGCCAGGACGGCCGCGGACATCGTCTCCGGAACGACGCCGGCCGGGCGCACCGGGCCGCTGCCCGCAGCCGGCGATGTCGTGGCACCCGCGGTCATCGCGCCAGCCCGGCCCAGATCTCGCGGGCGCTCGCGACGACCCGGTCCGCGACCTCCTCGGCGATCTCCTCGGCGCGCTCGGCGCTCGCGAGCTGCGGACGCCCGTACCACCCCGTCGGCGCGACGGTGTGGAAGTCCGACATGATCGGGTATACGTCGGGCCTGCGGAAGAGGGCGTGTGCCGCATCACCCGCCGGCCGGTCGCTGGGCTCGGTCATCTCCTCGAGGTGCACGAGGGCCGGATCGTAGGCGAGCACGGCGGCGGTCTCCATCGAGCCCGCGTGGGTGAACTCCATCTCCTCGGGGTGGGCCCGGTGCGTGATCACATGGGTCTCGGCGACGACGATCGAGACGCCGTGGCGGCGCTGGGCCTCGTCGGCGGCGACGCGCAACGTCGCGGAGTTCCCTTCGTGCCAGTTGACGAGCACGATGCGGACCACCCCTGCGCCCGCGAGGCTCTCGCAGACGTCGACGACGATCGCGCGCAGCGTGTCGGGGCGCAACGAGAGCGTGCCCGGCCATCCGAGGTGGTAATGGGCGACCCCCGTCGGGCCGAGCGAGACGGCGGCGGTGCCGAGACGCTCCGCGACGCGCTCGGCGATCGACATCGCGGCGAAGGCGTCGGTGCCGAGCGGGAGGTGGCCGCCGTGCTGTTCGACGCTCCCGGCGACGAGCACCGCCGTGCGCGTCTCGGCGAAGAGCCGCGCCGCGTGCGGCTGGCTCATCCGTTCGAGCTGTCGGTCAGGGTGTCGTGGCATGCCGACCTCCCTTCGGGCGTGGTCCTTCGCCTGGGCCGCTCAACCGTCGTACCCCGAAGCCGGGTCCTCACCAGCGAGCGCCCGGCGGTGGCCGGAAATCGGCGTCTGCCACGTGTCGGTGACCACGTCGACGAGCGACGGTCGGTCTGCCTCCATGGCCCGGGTGAGGGCTTTGGCGAGCAGCGCCGGGTCGCTCACGCGTTCGGCTGCCCAGCCGAAGGCGTCTGCGACCGCCGCGAAGTGAACGTCGGAGAAGTCCGCCTCCTCCCAGTCGCGCCCGAAGGTGATCCGCCGGTACCAGCGGATCCAGCCCAGGGACGCGTTGTTGAGGACGACGACCGTGACCGGGAGACGGTGCTCGGCGACGGTCGCCATCTCACCCAGCGCGTACCCGAGCGCGCCGTCACCCGTGACGACGAGCGCTCTCGTCGCAGGGCGTGCGGTCGCGACGCCGATCGCGGCGGGCAACGCGTAGCCGAGTCCGGCGAGACCGCGCGGCGCGATGATCCGCCGTCCGGCCTCGCGTTGTTCGACGTAGACGCATCCCCATCCGCTCGCCAAGCTCGCGTCGAGGACGACGACGTCGTCGGGGCCGAGCGCATGTTCGAGCTCACCCATCACGCGTTGCGGGGCGATCGGCACCGCGCTGCTCGCTCGCTCCCCGTCGCGCTCGGCCCTCCACGACCCGTTGAGCTCCTCGATGCGCGCGCACCACGCCCCGCGGTCGGCGGGGGTGCCGTCGCGCCCCTGACCGTCCACGTGGTCAGGCTCTGCACCTCCCGGCGAGTGAAGCACCTCGAGCGCGTCGAGCGCGTCGAGCGCGTCCGCGAGCGCTTCGAGGCCCAGGCGGGCGTCTCCCACCATCACCGCCTGCGCACGGAACGCGCGGCCGCACTCTGCGGGATCGACGTCGAGTTGCACCACCGTCTGGGTCGGCCGGGGAAGCGTCCAGTTGAAGGTGGACCCGCCCGACGCCTTGGCACCGACGAGGAAGACCACGTCGGCCTCGCCGAACGCTGCCCGGGCCGCGGTCGTGCCCATGGAGCCGGCCACGCCCACGGCAAGCGGGTGGTCCTCGGGGATCCCGCCCTTTCCCGAGAGCGTCGTCGCCACGGCGGCGCACAGCCGCTCCGCGACGAGTGCCAGTGCCGCCGGTGCGCCCGAGTGGAGCACGCCCCCGCCAGCGAGCACGAACGGCCGGCGTGCACCGCTGAGGAGCGCGGCAGCCCGCGCGGCGTCGATGGGGTCCGGGGCGCTTCGGACCGCGGGAAAGTGCCCGAAGCGCGCGCCCCCGCCGTCGGCCCACTCGGGTGCGGCGCCGTCGAGGATGTCCTGGGGGAGGAGCAGCGCGACGGGGCCCGGGCGTCCGGTGGTCGCCTCCCTGAAGGCGTGGCGGACCAGGTCTGGCATCGCGCTCGCACTCGGCACCTGCGCCAGCCACTTCGTGACGGGGGAGAGCAGTGACGCCTGGTCGAGCGCCTGGGACGCTGCCCCGCGGTAGCGGTGTGCCGCCAGCGCCTGGGACAGGTCGCTCACGAGCGCGACGACCGGCACCGACGCCCCGAGCGCCTCGCCGAGTCCCGAGGGCAACTTGGCTGCACCCGGGCCGACGGTCGCGTCACACACCCCCGCCCGCCCGGTCACCCGGGCGTACGCGTCCGCGGCGTAGGCACCGCTGCGCTCGTCCCGGACGAGGACGTGGCGGATCGATCGCCGCCCCGCGAGGGCGTCGTAGAGCGCGAGCGTCTGGCCGCCCGGCACGCCGAAGACGTGCGCGACCCCGTGCTCTTCGAGGAGGTCGGCGAGCAGCCCGCCGCCGTGTCGGGGGGCGACCGTCGGGCTCACGACCGACCTCGTCGCAGCCCCGACGCCCGACCGGAAGGGCACGACGGCACGCGGGGCGCAACCGTTTGCGACATCGCGGTCACAGTGCCCGAGGCCGCCGGTGGTGTCAAGCGTCTCGAGCGGGCGGGACGCGGTACGCGAAGACACAGCAGTCGACGCACCGTGGAGGGGTGCGGGGCGCCCGTCACGCCGAGACCTTCCGGGACGCGACATATGCTCCGCGCCCGTCCGAGAACTGCCGCACGGGCGCGCCCCAACGAGCAGGCGGGCCCCGCGCGGTGCCGACGTGAAAGGAGCGCCGATGCCCGACGAGTCCATCCGAACCGCCGTCGCGAACTGGGGACCGCGCTTCACGGCCCAGGGCGTCGACCCGAATGACTTCCAGCGGGTGACCGCACCGTTGGAGCGGTGGGAGGACTGGCTTGCGGCGTGGTCGGCCAACGCGGACGCGCACGCCGAGCTCGCGCTCGCGGCCGAGGAAGCGGGGGCAACGTCGACGGCGGGCGAGTCGTGGCTGCGCGCGGCGCTCAGTTACCACTTCGCGAAGTTCGTCTGGATGGTCGACCTGGGATTGCACCGTGAGACCGCCGAGAAGACCGTCGACGCCCATCGCCGGGCGTTGACGCACCTCGACCCCACCGCCGAACGGCTCGAGATCCCCTTCGACGGTGGGACCGTCCACGGCAACCTCCGCGTGCCGGCCGACGCAGGGAGACCGCCGCTCGTACTGCTCGTTCCGGGGCTCGACTCGACGAAAGAGGAGTTCTTCCACGTCGAGGAGATCTTCCTCAGGCGGAGGATGGCCACCTTCTCGATGGAGGGGCCGGGTCAGGGCGAGACGGGCTACACGACGTCCATCCGTCCCGACTACGAGGTCGCGGTCGCGCCCGTGCTCGACGAGCTCGGCACGCGCGACGAGTTCGGCAAGGTCGGGCTGCTCGGCGTGAGTCTGGGTGGCTATTACGCGGCGCGCGCTGCCGCCTTCGAGCCGCGCGTCACCGCCGTCTGCGTCAGCGGGGGGCCCTACGACTACGGGGAGATCGTGCCCAAGCGGCCGCCGCACTCCCGCGCGACCTTCATGCACCACAGCGGCGCCACGACGGAGGAGGAGACCTTCGCCAACGCGCGAGCGCTGTCGCTCGCCGGCGTGGCGGAGCACATCGCCCAGCCGCTCCTCGTCGTCTTCGGGAAGCAGGACCGGCTGGTGCCGTGGGAGCAGGCCGCGCGACTGGCGGAGGAGGCACCGGCGTCCACCTTCTGGCTCTTCGAGGACGGGAACCACGTCTGCATGAACATCACGTACCGGTGGCGCCTCCAGGCCGCCGACTGGTTGGCCGCCCAGCTCGGTGCCTTCGACGTCTGAGGGGGTCGTCACGCGCCGCCCTCGCCTCTGGAGGGACCGGAGCGGCACGACGGTCGGCCGTCACGCCGTCCGGCCGGTATTGACCTCCGAAGGCGACGCTTGTATCCTACGCTGCAAACGACTGCATCCAGGGTCGCAGCGTCGGCACCGGAAGCCGCGGCGGCCGAGTGGGGGCGCTCATGGAGGCTTCGATGTCGACCGCTATGACCGCCGGGTCCGCGACGGTTCGGCGTCTGTCGCGATCGGGTCGGAGCGTGCCTTTCGGTCATCCACTGACGCGAGCGCTCCGCATCCAGTTGCCCCGGCGCGGCGCGCGGTTCTATGACGTTCGGGTGAAGGTGGCGTGACGGCGTTCCGTCAGATCTCTGTGGCATTGTCAGGCCTCCGGCCCGGCCGGCGGTGCGAGGGAGGGAACACATGAACCTGGGTAACCTGTTGGATCGGTCGAGCATCGCCGAGTCCGCACGATCGAGGCGACGAGGCGCAGCCGGTGTGTCGGCGGCGCTCGCGGCGGCGGTCACGGCGGCAGCCGTTGGAGTCGGCGTCGCAGGTGGTGCGGGCGCGTCCACGGCCCGCTCGCACAAGGCGCTTCACGGCGTCGTGCACATCGGCGCGTCGGTGTCGCTGTCCGGCGACTTCTCTGCGACAGGCGCGACCACCAAGCAGGGGTACGAGGTGTTCGCGAAGTGGGCCAACGCCCACGGGGGAATCCTCGGCAAGAAGGTGGTCTTCACATTCCTGTCCGACGGGTCGAGCCCGACACAGGTTTCGATCAACTACCGGAAGTTGATCGTGACAGACCACGACACATTCGTCGTCGGCCCCTACTCGACGCTGCTCACGAAGCCGGGTTCCGTCATCGCCAACCGGTACCACAAGGCGTTCGTCGAAGGCATCGGAGGAGGGCCCTCCGTGTTCGAGTCGGGGCTGAAGAACGTCTTCGACGTGAGCGCTTCCGCCGCGTACCAGGGGATCTCCTTCGCCCACTGGGTGGCGAAGGCCTACAAGCCGCAACCGGTCGCCTACGGCGCCATCACAACACCGTTCAACGAGCCGATCGTGACAGGCATCAAGAAGTACTTGAACTCCAAGGGCTTCAAGACGGCGGTCTACAAGGTCTACCCGCTCGAGACCAGCGACTTCACCCCGATCGCTTCCCAGATCGAGTCGACGAAGGCGAAGATCGTGGCCCTCGGCACGCAGCCGCCCGACGGCTACGCCATGATCGAGAACTTCGCGACCGCCGGGTACAACCCCTCGGCGGTCTTCGAAGTATCCGGTCCCGACCAGGGAACAGGCTTCGTGAAGGCCGTCGGCAAGCAGAACACGACAGGGGTCATGTGGCCGAACACGTGGTATCCCGGCGCGACAGAGGGCAAGGTCAACACCCAGATGGTGAAGCTCGCCGAGAACATGTTCCACGTGTCCAAGACAGGGCTCAGCGCGAACATCGCCGAGGCGTTCTCGGCCGGGCAGGTGCTCGCCGAGGCGGTGGACCACCTCCACTCGACGACAAACCAGAAGCTCATCACCTACCTGCACAAGAAGAGCACCAAGCTGTCGAGCGTCCAGGGCCCGGTCTGCTTCACCTCCACAGGCCAGAACAAGTGCGCGCAGCCCTTCGTGTTCCAGTGGCAGGACTGCAAGCAGGTCGCGGTCCTTCCGACCGGCAAGCACGGCATCACCCCGATCATGAACCCGAAGCCGAAATGGGGCGACAGCCGGTGCTGACCCGCCGTTGACGTCGCCGGCGCGGCGAAGGACCGCAGGGCGGGTGGGGGGCGGCGCACGGATGTCCCGCCTCCCGGCCACCAGCAACCACGACGTCTGAACAGGAAACCCCCGAGGCGGGGGGCGAATTGAGGGAACGAGCATGCTAGTCCTCCAGGGGATCATCGACGGGATCCTCGCCGGTGGCCTGTACGCCCTCATGGGTGCGGGCCTGACGCTCGTGTTCGGCGTGATGGAGGTGATCAACTTCGCCCAGGGCATCATCGTCGTGCTCGGGGCGTACCTGACCTACGTCTTCTCGACCCACATCGGCGTCGACCCGTTCGTCACCCTCCTCATCACGATCCCGATCATGTTCGTCTTCGGATACGGGGTGTACGAGCTCCTGCTCCGGCCCATCAAGCGTGACCGGGTGATCATGTCCCTCCTCGTGATGTACGCGGTCGCCGTCATCGTCGAGGGCGTCCTCGACCTCGCCTTCGGGGGGACACTCGTCCAGGTCCACGCGTCGTACGTGAACAAGTCGATCCATGTCGGATCGCTGGACTTCCCGCTCATCTACCTCTACGCGTTCGGACTGAGCGCGCTGCTCCTCGCGCTCCTCTATCTCCTCTTGTACCGGACCAAATTCGGACGCAGCCTCCGCGCGACGACGCAGAACCCCACAGCGGCACAACTCGTCGGGATCGACGTGCACCGCGTCTCCGCGACCACGCTCGGGATCGGTGTCGGGCTGGGGGCGGCCGGGGGCATGCTGTTCGGCGCCACGACCGCGTTCAACGCCTCGAGCTCCTACGACCTGATCTCGCGCCTCCTCGTGATCGTGATCCTGGGCGGCTTCGGGAGCGTGTGGGGCGCCATGATCGCGGCGATCATCATGCTCGTCGTGGAGGACGTCGTCGCGGTGGTCTGGTCGCCAGTGTGGGGCCAGACCGTCTTCTACCTCGTGCTCGCGCTCGTCCTCATGTTCAGGCCCGAAGGTCTCTTCGGCCGGCGTGTGGCGAGGGCCCAGTAGTGGCCGTCGCCGCGCCGGCACGGGACCTGCTCAGCCCGAGGGAGGTCGACCCGGTCTTCTACGACCGCTTCGCGCTCTCGAAGCGGACGCGCGCGATCGCGTGGTTGGTGCTCGGGGCGATCCTCATCGCGTTCCCGATCGTCATCACCAACGCCACCGCGGTCTCGATCGGCGTGTTCACGATGCTCTTTCTGCTCGCGGCCGTCGGCTGGAACATCTTCTCGGGGTATTCGGGCTACATCTCGATCGGGCACGCCGTCTACTACGGCTTCGGGCAGTACACGGTGGCGCTGCTGATCCTGCACCTGGGGATCCAACCCGGCGCCGGAGAGATCGCGATCGCGCCGCTCGGGGGCCTCGTCGCCGCGGCCGTCGCGGTCCCGGTGGGCTTCCTCGTGCTCAGGGTCCGACGTCACACCTTCATCGTGCTCACGATCGCCGTCATGTTCATCTTCCAGCTGCTCGCCTTCAACTTCCCGTCCATCACCGGCGGGTCGACCGGCATGAACGTGCCGCCACCGCTTTGGACGGGCACCCACTTCACAATGCCCTTCTATTACGTCGCCCTCGGGACGGCGATCGTCGCGCTCGTCGTCTCGTGGGGGATCCGGCGGTCCAAGTTCGGCCTGGGCCTGCTCGCCATCCGGGACGACGAGGACCGCGCGAAGGGCCTCGGGATCAAGGTGACGCGGGCGAAGCTGATCGCGCTCGTCACGTCGGCCTTCTTCGTCGGTGTGGCGGGAGCGCTGTACGCGCCGTTCGTCGGGCAGGTGTTCCCGCAGTTCGCCTTCGACCCGTTCTACGACCTGTACCTCGCGGTCTTCGTGTTCGTGGGCGGCCTCGGGACCCTCTCCGGGCCCGTGCTGGGAGCCCTGGTCCTCGGGCCGATCCAGAAGTACTCCGAGATCCAGTTCGGGGCCACGACACTGTATTTGATCGTCTACGGCGTGCTCTTCGTCCTGATCCTGCTCCTGCTTCCACGGGGCATCGTCCCGAGCGTCGCCGACCGGTACCGGTCCATCCTCGCCTCCCGCTGGCGTCGCGCAGAAGAGCGGCGGGCAGCGGCGACAGCCGCCGCGACCACGGCTCCTGCGGGGAGCGAGGTCGGGTACCAGCGTGGTGGGGTGTGAGCCACAGGTGAGCCTCATCGACGTCGAGGACGTGTCGAAGGCGTACGGCGGCATCCGCGCGCTCGACGGGTGCACGATGAGCTTCGAGGACGGCCGCATCAACGGGCTGATCGGCCCGAACGGCTCGGGCAAGACGACCCTGTTCAACGTGATGACCGGGTACGAGAAGCCCGACGGCGGCTGCGTCCGTTTCGCGGGGGACGAGGTCACGCGTCTTTCGCCAGACCGCGTCTTCGGGCGCGGCATCGGAAGGACGTTCCAGCTCACCCGGATCTTCCCGAGGATGACGGTCGTCGAGAACCTCCACGTCGCGTCCCAGCGGGGCGGCGGGTTCTGGAAGGAGCTGTCGCGCTGGTCGTCGCCGGGCGAGCGGGAGCGCACGAAGGAGGTGCTCGACTTCGTCGGCCTGACCAGGCTCGCCACCGAGCAGGCCGGCAATCTCTCCTACGGGCAGCAGAAACTGCTCGAGTTCGCGTGCATCATCATCGCCCGGCCACGGGTGATGCTGCTCGACGAGCCGGCCGGCGGCGTCAACCCGACGCTGCTCCGTCACCTGGCGAGCCGGGTACGCGAGCTGAACGCGGAGGGCATCACGTTCGTCATCGTCGAGCACGACATGGAGTTCGTGATGGGGCTGTGCGATCGCGTCTGCGTGATGCACCAGGGTCGTGCGCTGTGCGCGGGCCCTCCCGAACTGGTCCGCGAGGACCCCCTCGTCCTCGAGGCGTACCTCGGCACCGACATGCGTGAAGGGGCGTCGACGGTGCCCGGGGTCTCGGAGCTCGGAGGCGGCTGATGCTCGTCTTCGGTGACGTCTTCGCCGGGTACGGCGGCGGCGACGTCCTGCGTGGCGTCAACCTCGTCGTCGAGGAGCGCTCCCTCACCTGTGTCGTCGGCCCGAACGGCGCGGGGAAGTCGACGCTCATGAAGCTCGTGAGCGGCCTCCTCCACCCTCGCTCGGGCACCCTGGAGTTCCAGGGGAGGTCGATCGCCAGGGCGACGCCGCGCCAGATCCTGAAGCAGGGCATCGTGCAGGTCATGCAGGCGCGCAACCTGTTCCCCGAGCTCACGGTGCGCGAGAACGTCGAGCTCGGTGCGTTCTTGATCTCGGACCGTGAGGTGGTCCGGAAGCGCTACGCCGACGTGTGCGAGATGTTCCCGATCGTGGGCGAGCGTTCGAAGGACCGCGCGGGCGCCCTGTCCGGTGGCCAGCAGCGGATGGTCGAGTTCGCCAGGGCCCTCATGGTCGACCCCGTGCTCGTCACGCTCGACGAGCCTTCCATGGGACTCGAGCCGCGGGCGGCGCGGATCATCTACGAGTCCATCTCGACCATGCACCGCAACGGCCGCACGATCCTGTTGATCGAGCAGAACGTCCGCGCGGGACTGGGGCTCGCGACCCATGGCGTGGTGATGGAGGCCGGGCGCGTCCGGCTCGAAGGCAGTGGCGAGGAGGTCCTCGCGAACCCGCAGATGCGCGCGCTCTACCTCGGCGGCACCGTGGAGGAGGGCGACTCGGTCGTGAGCTCCGCGGCCGCGCCGGGACCGCGCCGCGACGGCGCGTAGCGAAGACAAGGGCGCGTCCGCATGGCGCAACGGGCGCGGGAGCGACAAGGAGGCTGAGAACCATCAGCGAGCACGTGGATGACCGTCTGGAGTCGATGTACCGCCGCTTTACGTGGCGGATCCTCTCGAATTACGTCACGCCGTGGGAGTTCGAGCGGCAGCGGGCGGCGATCGGCGAGTACGAACAATGGTGCCGAGCGTGGCTGGTCCTGGCCGCGGAGCACGGCGCGCGGGGGGACCGCGCCGCCGAGGCCGGACGCAGGCGGACCGCCGCCGACGAGTACGTGCGGGCAGCGCTCTGCTGCCACTGGGGCAATTTCATGTTCTCGCACGACCAGGCGACCTACCGCGAGGCCTTCGATGCGATGGCCGGCTACTGGGCCAAGGCCGCGCCGCTCGTCGAGCCCCCGATGGACCTGGTCGAGGTGCCGTTCGACGGCGTCGCCATGCCGGGGTACATCCGGGTGCCGAGTGGGGCCGGGCTCCCGCCGGTCGCGCTGCTCCTGCCGGGGGGCGACTCGACGAAGGAGGAGCTGTACAACCTGGCCGAGCACCTCGTCGCCCGGGGCGTGGCCATCGCAGCATTCGACGGACCGGGTCAGGGCGCGGTCAGCGTGGAACGAAAGATGCGTCCCGACTACGAGGTCGCCGTCCGGGCCATGATCGACGCGCTCGAGCGGCGAGGCGACGTGGACACGAGCCGGCTCGCCATCGGCGGCATCTCCTACGGCGGTTTGTTCGCGATGCGGACGGCCGCCGTCGACGACCGGGTTCGGGCGGTCTTCTCGATGTCGAGCTGGTACACGCCCGCCGGGCGCTTCGCGACGATGGAGCGGTTGTCGGCGACGGGTCAGTACCAGCACCTGGGCGGGGACCCCGCCGCCATGATGGAGGCGGTCACGCTCGCCGGCGTGCTCGACCGGGTGAAGGTGCCGATCCTCCAGCTCTTCGGCGGCGACGACCCGGGATCGCCGCCGTCCCACGGCGAGCGCATCGCCGCCGAGGCCGCAGGACCGGTGACGACGGTCGTCATCCCTGAGGGCGTCCACGTGCTCAACAACGTGTGGTCCGAGGCTCGGGCGCTCGTCGCAGACTGGGTCGCAGAGACGCTCGGCGCAACAGGGAGGCTCTCGTGAGATACACCAAAGCTGGGGCCAAGGACGCGGCGAGGGAGGACTTCGTCGGGCTCTGGGCCGCGACGACGACCCCCTTCGACCGCCACGGGAGACCGGATCTCGAAGCGCTGGTCTCGGACCTCGAGCGCCTGGTCGAGGACCTCGAGGTCGACGGGATCTTCTGCACCGGGGTGATGAGCGAGTTCTGGGCCCTCTCTGCCGCAGAGCGACGCGCACAGGTAGAAGCCGTCGTCGCGGCGACGCGCGGCCACTGCCCCGCCATCGCGCACACGGGCCACCACTCGATCAGCGAGACCGTGGAGCTGACGCAGCAGGCGGAACAGGCGGGAGCGGACTACGCAGTGGTCATCCGGCCGTACTACCCGTCCGCCGACGAGGAGGGCATGTTCGACTTCTACGCGCAGCTGTGCGACGCCGTCGACATCGGCGTCTGGGTCTTCGACACGAACTACGCGGGCGGACCGCTCTCGCTCGACCTCCTGGACCGCCTCGCCGATCTCGAGAACGTCTGCGGCATGAAGATCGGCCATCTCCACCGCCACTTTCTCGACGTGCTCGCGCGTGTCGGCGACCGGGTCGTCGTCACGGAGCCGAACGAAAGCGAGTGGCTGGGGAACGTGCGCGACCACGCTGCGCGCGTCTTCATGTCCTCGGCGGCTCCATACCTCTACCAGACGCCCACATGGCGGCCGATGCTCGAGTACACGCGGCTTGCCTTCGCCGGCGACTACGACAAGGCGGCGGAGGTCTCAGCCGGGCTCGCTCACCTGCGCGAGATCGCCGACCGCTGGCTCCACGGGCGCTGGCAGCGGGAGGGCGTGCACGCCGTGCCGATGGTCAAGGTGTGGTCCGGGCTGGTCGGCCTCTCGGGAGGTCCGGTGCGTGCGCCGCTGCGCTCACCCTCTGCTTCGGAGGTGGCCGAGCTCGAGGCCGACCTTCACGGCGCGGGGCTCCTGTCCCACTGAGCTCCCGCTGACCTCCGGTGGGTGTCGCGCCCCGGCTGACCGCGGACCGGCTTCCTCAGGTCGTGCCCGCAGGCGGGGCGTCGCGCCCGAGCTTGTCCGCCAGCCAGTCGGCGAAGCCCGAGCGCGACTCGAAGGCGTGGTTCGTCACCCCGTGGTTGCCGTCCTCGTACATGCGGAGCTCGACGCCGGGGGCCTCCGCGGCCAACCGCTCGGCGTGCGCGCGCCCGACGAGCCGGTCGAGTGCGCCGTGCACGACGAGGAGCGGACTGGTGATGGCGGGCGCCGAGCCCTCGAGCGTGAGCCGGCCGGCGTAGGCGCGCGCCGCTGCGTCGTCGCCCGACCGGGACCGGAACCGGAACGTGTCGCGGGTCATCGGCGGGAGGTCGTCCCACTCGAGGTCGAACCGGTAGGGCCCGGCGAGCGCGACGCCGGCGACGAAGCGAGGCTCGTGGGCCATCGCCCGCGCGGCGTAGTAGCCCCCGAGGCTCACGCCGAACACGCCGACGCGTCCGGCATCGACGTCGTCACGGCGCTCGAGGTAGTCGACCGCAGCCGTGGCCGCCTTCTCGTAGGCCGGCTCGATCGGAAACGCCCACTCGCTCTCGCCCTGGCCGGGGCCGTCGATCGCGAGCGTCGCCAGCCCCCGTGCCAAGAAGTAGTCGGCCGTCGCCTGGAGCTCCTCTTTCACCGAGTCCAGTCCGGGCGCCATGACGACGACCGGAGGTACAGCGCCGTCGCGCCGCTCGGGGACCCTGAGGTACGCGGCCAGGTCCTCGCCCGAGTAGGGGACGAGCACGCGTTCGGCCGGGGGGCTGAGCCCCGCTGCGCCCCTGGCGTAGTCGGCGACGGCGCGCCCGTGCGCATCTCGCAGCTGTTCGACGTCCACCACGAAGACGAACTTCGCCCAGTGCCAGCACAGGCCCGCCCGTCGCCACGCGTCCATCGCGGTGACGAGGTGGCCCGCGTCTTCAGCCCGCCGTGCGATCGCCTCGTACTCCTGCGCGGTCCGGCCCCACTCGGTGCACCAGTCCTCCCAGCGGGTGATCCGGCCGAGCGTGCGCTCGAAGTCGAGGTAGTCGGTGCCGTTGTTCACGAACCTCGGCCCCCAGTGCGCGGCAGCCGCCTCGACCCTGGCATCGCGGCCTTCGGTCACCACCTCGGTTGACGTCCCCTCGGACATGTGCCTCCTCTCGCCGGGTCCGGGCCCGACCCGACGCCCGGGCCGCCGCAGCTCGCCCCACCGCAACCGATTGCGTACCATGGGCGCCCTCGGAACGTCAACGACGCGCGGACTCGTCCGGACGGGCCGCGCCGAACGGGGAGAACCTGACGTGGACGACGCTCACGTGGCGGACGTGGTGGTCGCAGGGGCCGGCCACAACAGCCTGATCACCGCCGCCTACCTCGCCAAGGCCGGCTACCGCTGCCTCGTCCTCGAGGCGAACGAGCGGCCCGGGGGCGGCGCGGTCACCGAGGAACTGCTGCTCCCCGGCTACGCGATCGACACCTGCGCCACGGGGCACACGCTCATCCGCACGAACCCGCTCCTCGCCACAGACGAGCTCGGCATCGCGGGGGACCTCGTCTACGTCGACCCGGACCCGGTCGCCCACGTCGCGTTCCCCGACGGCGACCACTTCACCATGTGGCTCGACCCCGAGGCGACGGCCGCGGAGTTCGGCCGGTTCTCGAAAGCCGACGCGGAGGCCTACCGGCGGCTCCTGGCCGAGTGGGACGAGGTGAAGTCCGTCTTCTCCGAGGCCCAGCACACCCTCGTCGGTCTCGGGCCGTCGCTCGACCAGCGGCTGGCCGAGCATCCGCGGGGCAGGGTGTGGCAGCGACGCCGCATGCTGAGTGCCTGGGACGTCATCCGCTCCGAGTTCGAGCACGACAAGTCGCGGTCCCTCCTGCTCTGGATGGCTTTCCAGACCAACCAGGCGGTCGACGTGCCGGGGACGGGCGTCCTCGCGTCGAGCATCGTCGCCGGGCGTCAGCGACACAGCTGGTCCATCCTCCTCGGTGGCACGGGTCGCCTCGTGGACGCGCTCGTCGACTACATCGAGGCGCGGGACGGCGAGGTGCGATCAGGTCACCCCGTCGAGCGGCTCCTCGTCGACGACGGGCGCTGCGTCGGCGTGGAGACCGACGCCGGCGAGCAGTTCTTCGCGCGGCGTGCCGTGGTCTCGACCATCCACATCACGCACCTCCTCGACATGGCGCCTCCGGGGAGCTGGCCCGAGGAGCTCGAGTACGCGGTGCGGACCTACGACGTCGGGATCCCGGGATTCGCCGTCTACCTCCTCTCCGACGTCGCGCCCGAGTTCGAGACCCCGGGCGGTCCGGTGACCGCGGTGTCGGCCGGGACCGTCGGGTGGCCAGACGAGGTGCTGCGGCTCAGCTCGGACCTCCGGCTCGGACGCCGCATCACCGACGTGTCCTGGCTCCTCGTCGCGACGCCGACGCTCGTCGACGCCGGACGCGCACCGTCGGGCCACCACACGGTGAAGCTGCTGAGCCAGCAGGTCTACGACCTCCCCGGCGGTCCTGGCGAATGGGCGAAGGAGAAGGAGGCGCACGCCCGCCGGCAGCTCGAGCACCTGCGGCGCTTCGCCCCCGGCTACACCGACGACCACGTCCTGGCGGCGCTCGTGAAGTCGCCGGTCGACATCGAGGCGGCCAACCGCCACATGGTCCACGGCACGTTCCACGGCGGGGACCGCGGGCTCGCGCAGAGCGGGCCGTGGCGCCCGGCCCCCGGATGGGCGGCGCACCGGATGCCACTCGCGGGCCTCTACCAGACCGGCGCGACGACGAACCCCGGAGGCTCGATCACCGGAGCCCCGGGTCGCAACGCCGCTCGGATCCTCCTCGCCGACCTTGGCCACGACCCCGACGAGGTGCTGAGACCGGCCGCCGACGCGGCGGTCACGCCGGCGTGACGTCGCCCGCTGGCGCGCCGGGGGTCGTCGACGTCCACGCGCACATCGTCACCGCGGACCTGTTCACCGGTGCCCACGCGCCCGATCCCGCCTTCGCCGAGCTGCGCACAGTCGGTGGCCGACGACGTCTCTTCGTGAACGGACGCGAGCTCACCTCGGCCGTGCGCGAGTTCGTCGACCCGGCGACGATGGCGGCGGAAGCGAAGTCGGACGGCGTCGACCACCTGCTGCTCTCGCCCTGGGTGCAGATGGTTCCCCTCGGGGTCGACGCGACCGAGGCGCGGGGACGCTGTGACGCGCAGAACGCCGCCCTCGCGAGCATCGTCGCGTCCGACCCGGGTCGGTTCAGCGCGCTCGGTGCGGTCCCGATCGACCACCCGCGCGAGGCCGCCCGGGCGCTCGCCGACGCCTGTGCCCGGGGGTTGGTCGGCGCGGAGCTGCCGGCGAACGCCGGGGACTACCTCGGAGACGAGTCCCTCGAGCCGTTCTGGGAGGCCGCCGAGGACGTCCGGGCGATCCTCTTCGTGCACCCGGCGACCCGTGGGATCTCGCTCGGGGCCCTCGACCACCACTACTTGTGGAACACGGTGGGCAACCCGGCCGAGACGGCGATCGCCGCCGCGCACCTGGCACTCGCGGGCGTGCTCGAACGCCACCCGGATCTGCGCGTCCTGCTCGCCCACGGTGGCGGCGCGCTGCCCGCCCTCCGGGGCCGTCTCGCGCACGGCCAACGTGCGGTCGGGGCCGCACGCGGGCGGCTGAGCGGCCCCGTCGAATCCTCGCTCTCCCGCTTCTACGTCGACACCATCACCCACGACCCCCGCTCCCTGCGGCGCCTCGTCGCCGACCTCGGTGCGACACGGGTGCTCCTCGGGTCCGACCGCCCCTTCGACATGGGCGATCCCGACGCCGTCGGAACCGTGCGGAGCCTGCGGCTCGGGGCAAAGGACGAGTCGGCCGTCCTCGGCGGGAACGCCGCCCGGCTCATCTCGGCGGTCCGCCGATGACGCACCAGGACGGCGGTGACGAGAATGGGACCGGCACGCGCGGCGCGCTTCGAGAAGCGCCGAAGAAGGGAGCGACGGTGAGCGACGACGACAGGGGCGACACCGAGGCGGTCGCGACGACGGGCCGAAGGCCCCGGATCAGCTACGTCCCGCTCGAGGAGATGACCCCGGACATGCAGGAGGAGATGCGCCGTTGCGCGCGTGAGGGGACGCCCCGGCCCGAGAGCTCGGCCGTGCGTGCCCACGTCCCGGCCGCCTTCTGGGCGTTCGCCGGGTCGTGGAACGACCTCTTCCGGAACGGGCTCTGCGACCACTCGCTGAAGGAGCTCTGCCGGGTGTACATCTCTCGGAGCGTGAAGTGCGAGTACTGCGGCAACCAGCGGTCCGAGAAGGCGCGGTCGGCAGGTCTCCAGGAGGCGAAGTACGACGAGCTCTTGAACTTCGAGTCCTCCGGCCGCTACAGCGAGCGCGAGAAGGCGGCGCTCGCCTACGCCGAGGCGATCGCCTGGCGACTGGCCTCGACCGACGAGCTGTGGGAGCGGCTGTACGCGCACTTCTCCGAAGCGGAGCTCGTCGAGCTCGGATGCAGCATCGCCTTGACCCTCGGCCAACAGAGCTGGCTCCGCCTGCTCGACCTCGAACACCACGAGGTGCTCGCGGGGACCGCCGCGTCGATGGCTCCGGGCTTCGAGACGAGCGAGGCCCTCTCGCTCTCGAAGGCGGACGAGGGGTACTGGGCGCACGCCCCGGCGTCGCGAGCGGGAGGATCATGACCGACACCACGACCCCGAGCAGCGGAGGTGACGGCGGTGACTGACTTCGGGCAGCGGGAAGGTCGGCCGGCGGCGCCGGCGCCGGGCGCGATGGCCGTCGACATCGAAGAGCGCGTGAACTTCACGCGCCTGCACGACTACCGGTTGCGCCGGGCCAGGGAGGCCCTCGAACGCTCGGAGCTCGGCGCATTGCTCTGCTTCGACTGCAACAACATCCGGTACCTGACGAGCACGGCGATCGGGGAGTGGTCCCGCGACAAGCTCACGCGCTACGCGCTCCTGGCCAGAGGCGCGGAGCCCATCGTGTGGGACTTCGGCTCGGCCGCCGTCTACCACCGGCTTCACTCGCCGTGGATCGACCCGGACAACTCCCGGCCCGCGGTGACCACGATGCGCGGGGCCGTGTCCGTGGACGCCCGGCTCCCCGACGAGCTCGCCCGCGAGATCGCCGGCGTGCTCCGCGAGGCGGGGGCGTCGGAGATGCCGGTCGGCATCGACATCATCGACGCCCCGATGCTGTTCGCGCTCCAGCGGGCGGGGATCGACGTCCGTGACGGACAGCAGGTCATGCTCGACGCGCGCCAGCGCAAGTCGTCCGACGAGATCGCGCTCCTGTCACGGGCGGCCGCCATGGTCGACGGCGCGTACCAGCGCGTCGCCGAGGCGCTCAAGCCGGGCATCCGGGAGAACGACATCGTGGCCCTCGTCAACGAGACGCTCTACGAGATGGGGTCCGACGACGTCGAGTCGGTGAACGCCGTCTCGGGCGAGCGGTGCTCCCCGCACCCGCACAACTTCTCTGACCGCATGATCCGGCCCGGCGAACAGGCGTTCTTCGATGTGATGCACGCGTTCAACGGCTACCGGACCTGCTACTACCGGTGCTTCTCCGTGGGGTACTCGACGCCCCCCCAGCGCGACGCCTACACGCGGGCGCGGGAGTGGATGGACTCGGCGATCGAGCTCGTGAAGCCGGGAGTGAGCACCGACGAGATCGCGCGGCTCTGGCCGACCGCCCAGGAGATCGGGCTCGCGAGCGAGCGTGAGGCCTTCGGGCTCCAGTTCGGCCACGGCCTCGGCCTCGCCCTCCATGAACGCCCGATCATCAGCCGCCTGGTCTCGCTCGAACACCCGATGGAGATCCAGCCGGGCATGGTGTTCGCGCTCGAGACGTACTGCCCGGCGACCGACGGTCACTCCGCCGCCCGGATCGAAGAGGAGATCGTTGTGACCGACGACGGACCGCAGGTGATCACGCTGTTCCCCGCCCAAGAGCTCTTCGTGACCAACCCGTACTGAGCAGATGACCGGACCGACGACCGAGCGGGGAGCTACGACGACCGACGCGGGTGCCCAGGCCCAGGGGAGCGCGGCGCAGGGCGGCTCTCCTCCCCCCGCGCCGGACGGCGCGGCGTCGCTCACCACGCGCCTTGCGGTCTACCGCATGATGGTCGAGATGCGCGAGTTCGAGTCGCGCGCCTACGACCTGTTCCTGCAGGGGCTCGTGAAGGGCACGAGCCACCTCGGACTGGGGCAGGAGGCCGTCGCCGCGGGGTTCGGGGCGGCGATGCAGCCGACGGACTACACGTTCGCCACCTACCGGGGCCACAACCACACGCTCGCCCGCGGCGTCCCGATGGCCCCGGTCATGGCCGAGCTCATGGGACGGGCCGGAGGGCTCATGGCCGGCAAGGGCGGCTCGATGCACCTCACGAGCGTCGCCCACCGCATGATGGGCTCCTACGCGATCGTCGGCGCGCACCTCACCATCGCGAACGGGGCCGCGTGGTCGGCGAAGCTCCGCGGCTCTGGAGAGGTGGCCGTCTGCTTCTTCGGCGACGGCACCACGAACATCGGCGCCTTCCACGAGGCGCTCAACTTCGCGGTCGTCTGGCGGCTCCCGGTCGTCTTCGTCTGCGAGAACAACCGCTGGATGGAGTACACGCCGATCGGGTCGGTGACGGCCGTCACCCATCCCGCCGCGGACCGCGCCGCCGCCTACGGCCTCGAGGCGATCCTCGTCGACGGCAACGACGCGGACGCGACGTACGCGGTCGCGCTCAGGACGCTCGGGCGTGCGAGGACTGGCGGGGGCCCGTCGTTGGTCGAGGCGGAGACGTACCGCCACGGTGGGCACTCGCGCGCCGACCCCGGCAAGTACCGGCCCGACGCGGAGGTGCAGGCCTGGCTCGCCCGTGACCCCCTTCCGCGCCTGCGGGCGAGGCTGGTCGAAGCGGGAGTCGCCGAGGGCCCCCTCGCCGAGATCGAGCGGGCGGCGAGCGAGGCCGTCGACGCGGCGACGCGCGACGCGATCGCGAGCCCCGCCCCCGACCCGGCCTCGGTCGAGCGCGACGTGTTCGCAGACGGGGGGTCGTCGTGGCGGAGATGACCTATCGCGACGCGGTCGCAAGGGGCATCGCGCAGGAGATGGAACGCGACCCCTCCGTCGTGTTCCTCGGGGAGGACATCGGCGCCGCTGGGGGAGTGTTCAAGGCGACGGTCGGGCTCCTCGACCTTTTCGGCAAGGACCGGGTCGTCGACACCCCCATCTCGGAGCAGGCGATCCTGGGCGCCGCGATGGGCGCGGCGATGACGGGGCTCCGCCCCATCGCCGAGGTGATGTTCTCCGACTTCTTCGCGGTGTGCTGGGACATCGTCGCGAACGAGATCGCCAAGACCCGCTACATGACCAACGGGCAGGTGGCTCTCCCGCTCGTCATCCGGAGCGCCAACGGCGGCGGGTCCCGCTTCGGCGCGCAGCACTCCCAGAGCGTCGAGAACTGGGCGATGGCGGTGCCGGGGCTGAAGGTGGTGGCGCCGTCGACGCCCGCCGACGTGGTCGGCCTCCTCGCAGCCGCCGTGCGCGACCCCGACCCCGTCGTCTTCTTCGAGCAGAAGTCGCTCTACCCGACCAAGGGCGAGGTGCCCGACGGCGAGATCGTCGACGAGCTCGGCACCGCCGCGGTGCGCCGGGAGGGGGAGGCGGCCACGGTCGTCGCCCTCGCGGCGATGGTGCCCCGTGCGTTGCGGGCCGCAGAGGAATTGTCGGCCGAGGGGGTCGAGGTGACGGTCATCGACCTGCGCTCGCTCGTGCCCCTCGACATGACGACGGTCTCGGCCTCGGTCAAGGCGACGGGCCACCTCGTCACCGTCGAGGAGAACCCGCGCCTGTGCGGCTGGGGCGCGGAGGTCGCATCCATCGTGGCGGACGAGCTCCTCTTCGACCTCGACGGCCCGATCGTGCGCGTCACGACCCCGCACGTCCCGCTCCCCGCGTCCGACGCGCTCGAGGACGCCGCGATGCCGACCGTCGAGCGCATCAAAGAAGGCGTCCGTCGCTCGCTCGGCTGACGGGGAGGCGCCGTTCGGCTCCGGTTGGGCGCGGTCAGGTCCTCTTCAGGACGAGCCGCCCGAGCCTCCGCCAACGGCGTCGCGGGCGCACGGCCCCCCTGTCCGCTTCGGCTTGGGACAGGGCTCCGGCCTGGGCGATGTGGACGGGGTCGGCGAGCCGCTCCTCGAGAAGCGCTTGCTGCTCGCGTGCGGCCGCCTCTGCGCTGTAGGGATTCCACGGGATGGTCATCGCCGAACCATCCTTTCTCCGTTCATCGAATCGTACAGCGGGGGTGCCCTTCTCGGGCTGCCGGACGTCGCGGGCGCTACGTGTCCGCTGTCGCTTCGCCGCCCCACCGCCCGCGGTGGAGTCGCGCCGACGCGGGTGGTCCGTGCCGGTCGAGGGACGGAGAGCGGTGGTCGTCGCCGTCGGGGTACCCGAGCGCGACGGTGCCGAAGACCCGCCAGCCCTCCGGCACCCCGAGCGCGCTGAGGAGCGCCGTCTCGCCGCGGAAGTTCCCGAGGAAGCACGCGCCGAGCCCTTCGTCGACCGCACCCAAAAGGACGCTCATGACCCCGAAGGCCGCATCGCCCCACCAGTAGGGGACGGGCCAGGCCGACTCGCCGGTGCCGAGGGCGTTGTTGCGGGAACTCGGCGGTGCTTCGGGTCCGGCCTCGGCCTTGTCGGCTTCCCGGTACCGCGCGACGTACGCCGGGGGCGAGACGAGCGAGACGGCGATCACCGGGGCACGCGCGAGCCCCGGCCAGCGGCTCGACGCGTGCCGCCAGCCCGCCGTCGTCACCGCGTCCCAGTAGCGCCGCGTCTCCTCTGCCCCTTCGAGGACCACCCACGCCGTGCCCTTCGTGTTCCCGGCGGTCGGCGCCCGCAAGGCGGCCGCGAGGAGCCGGTCGACGACTGCGGGCGGGAGCGGCCGGGGAGCGAAGCTCCGCACCATCTTTCGCCGGCTCAGCGCATCGTCGAGCTCCATCGGCAAGAGTCTGGCCGGGCACCGCCGCGTACTGCCGCAATTGTCGACCTCGCTGGTAAGGTATTGGTACATGACGACCGCACGGGAACTACTGGCGCAGGCGAAGGCGGCGGTGGTCGAGGTCGACCCCGCGGAGGCCGAGCGGAGGCGCGACGCCGGGGCGACGTTCCTCGACGTGCGCGAGCCCGACGAGTACGAGCAGGGCGCGGTGCCTGGTGCAGTCCACATCCCGAGGGGCAACCTCGAGCTCAACGTCGAAGGGCGGATCCCCGACAAGGACAAGCCCGTCGTCGTCTACTGCGCGGGCGGCCACCGGTCGGCCTTCGCGGCGAAGACCCTCGGCGAGCTCGGCTACGACGACGTCGTGTCCATGATCGGCGGCTTCAACCGCTGGAAGGACGAGGGTCGCTCCTGGCAGACGCCGCGGACGCTCACCAAGGACCAGCGCAACCGGTACCACCGTCATCTGCTCCTCCCCGAGGTGGCGGAGGGGGGCCAGCAGAAGCTCCTCGACTCGAAGGTCCTGCTCCTCGGCGCCGGAGGCCTCGGCTCGCCCGCCGCCCTGTACCTCGCCGCCGCGGGGGTCGGCACCATCGGCATCATCGACATGGACGTGGTGGACGTGTCGAACCTCCAGCGTCAGATCCTGCACAACATGGAGCGCGTCGGTGAGCGAAAGGTCGACTCCGCGAAGAAGACGTTGACCGCGCTGAACCCCGACGTGAACGTCGCCACCTACGACGTCCGGCTCGGGGCCGACAACATCCTCGAGATCATCGACGGCTACGACCTCATCGTCGACGGGACCGACAACTTCCCGACCCGCTACCTCGTGAACGACGCCTCCCTCCTGAAGCGCATCCCGGTCGTCCACGGGTCGATCTTCCGCTTCGAGGGTCAGGTCACCGTGCTCGATCCCTACAACGGCCCCTGTTACCGGTGCCTGATCCCCGAGCCTCCCCCCGCGGAGCTGGCGCCGTCGTGTGCCGAGGCGGGCGTGCTCGGCGTCCTCCCAGGGATTGTCGGTTCGATCCAGGCGATCGAGGCGATCAAGATGCTGCTCGGACTCGGGGATCCGCTCGTCGGCAGGCTCCTCGCGTACGACGCGCTGGAAGAGACGTTCCGCACGTTCAAGGTGCGCCGTGATCCCGAATGCCCCGCGTGCGGGGAGCACGCAGGTGAGATCGTGATCGCGGAGTACGACGAGCTCTGCATGCCGCACCCCCGCTGATCCGCGTCAGCGCGCGCTCAACTCAGCGGGAACCTTCCCCTTCCCCAGTTTCGGGTGTCGGGGGCGTGCGCTCGACAGAGGCCGAGCGCACGCCCCGGTCGTCAGTTACCGACGCGTCTCCATGCGCTGGCGGCGGCGCATCCAGCCCCCGCGGCCGATCAGCGCGATGCCGATCGAGAGGATGACGAGCTCCGCCCAGAGCGAGCCGGCCCACGGCTCGCCGGTGTGCACTGTGGTCGCTGCCGTGATCCGGGAGGGGGGCGACGGTGTGTGGTGTGTTGTCGTCACCTGGACGATCAGTGTCACGTTGTTCGTCTTGCACGTCGGCGTCGTGCATGTCGGCGTGCCCTCGTTGGTGAACACCGCGAAGTTTGTGATGACCTCACCGTTGGAGTCCGTCGAGTTGACGGTCACCTGGAAGGTGACCTTGACGGAGCCGCCCGCGGGGACGTCGATCCCCGTCCAGGTGATCTTGCCGCCTGATTCTGTGACCTTGCAGGTCGCCCCGCCGGCGCACGTGGCCGAGGCTGTGACGTAGGTCGTCCCGGTCGGCACTGTGTCGGTCATCGTGACGTCCGTCGCTGTCTTTGTTCCCGTGTCCGAGAGGGTCAGCGTGTAGGTGACCTTGGTTGTTGGGGCCACCTTCGAGCCGGACGACGGTGTCGAGCTCTTGACGACGACCAGGTGCACCTTGGGTGTCGAGGGCTTTGTCATGACCGTGACCGACTCGTGTGTTGCGCCGCAGGGGCTTGTCACGGCGCCGTTGTTCGTATCGCCCGAGTACCTGGCGGTCCAGTAGTAGGTCCCCGCCTTGGTGGGGGTGAACGACGCCGATGTGTAGTTGCTGTTGCCAGTGACGGTCGCACCCGATGTGGAGAATGTCGCGACCGCGGTGTCGCAGGACGCTGTGCTGAACAGCCCGAAGGTGATGGTCCCCGTCGGTGTGTGGCCACCCGAGAGGGTGGCGGTGTCGTGGATGGCTGTCCCCAGGGTCACCTCGCTCCCCGCTGTGGTCGTGAGCTTCGGGGTGACCCGGGTCACTGTCGACGACTCTGTTGCCGCTCCGCAGGGGCTTGTGGCCGGGTTGTTGAATGTGTCGCCGGAGTAGCTGGCGGTCCAGTAGTAGGTGCCGGCCGTTGCCGGGACGAATGTCGCCGATCGGTACGCGCCGTCGCCCGTGACAGGAGCGAGAGCGGAGAGCGTGGTCACCAAGGTCTTGCACGTTGTTGTGCTGTAGAGCTTGAAGCTGATCGTCCCGGTCGGTGTCTGGCCACCCGAGAGTGTGGCGGTGTCGTGGATCGCATCCCCGACGGTCACCGGGCCGCTCGCCTGGGTCGTGAGGATCGGTGTGGGTGTCCCCGACTGGGATGTCTTGACCAGGACCGACTCGTCTCTCGCCCCGCAGGGGCTTGTCACGGGGCTGTTGTGTGTGTCCCCCGAGTAGCTGGCCGTCCAGTAGTAGGTGCCGGCAACGGTCGGGAGGGCTGTCGCCGACGTGTACTTCCCTGTTCCTGTGACCGCGACCCCAGGTGTTGTGAATGTCGCGACCGCCTCCTTGCACATTGTTGTGCCGTACACGTGGAAGGTGATCGTCCCGGTCGGTGTGCGGCCACCCGAGAGTGTGGCGGTGTCGTGGATCGGTGTGCCGAGCACCGCCGACACCCCGGCTGTGGTGGTCAGCTTCGGTGTCGCCTTTGTTGTTGTCTTGGGCGGGCTGACGACGACGGACTCGTCCGCCGCGCCGCAGGGACTTGTCGCCGGGTTGTTGTGTGTGTCACCCGAGTAGCTGGCGGCCCACAGGTAGGTGCCCGCTGACGTCGGGGTGAAGCTCGTGGACTGGTACGTCCCTGTCCCTGAGACGCTCACGCCTGTTGTCGTGAATGTGGCGACCGGGGCTGTGCACGATGTCTTGAAGAGGGCGAAGGTGATGGTCCCCGTCGGGGTTGTGCGGCCCCCGCTCAGCGTCGCTGTGTCGTGGATGGCCATCCCCAGTGTGACCGGTGTCCCCGCTGTCGTCGTGAGGGTCGGTGTCGCCTTCGTCGGTGTCGCGACCCGCACCTTGAAGTTGTCGTACTTGCACTGGCTCGGTGTGACGCCCGGAGCGCCGCTGCCGCTCGTCGGCGAACTGGGAACTGTGCAGATCGCCATGTCGTACTCGCCACCGTTGTTGGTCGTTGTGGCGTAGGGCATCAACTGGAGGCGGTTGTCTGTCGTGTCGAAGCCATGGGTGCCGGTGTAGGTGACCGCCCCTGTGGCGGACACCGTGAACTCACGATTTGTCCAGGTGCCTCCTGTCGTGAAGGACGAGTTGTACGAGAGGTTCTTCGCCGAGTCGTCGTTCGGTGTTTGCTGGCCGCCCGGAACGAGCACGGCGAAGAAGTAGGTGCCCGCTGCCAGCGTGCCTGGCCCGCTGTTCAGCCAGACGGCGTTCTTGTTCGGGTAGATGTTGCAGTCGACGGCTGTCGGCTTGCCGTTGAAGCAGGGGGCGTAGGCCCCCGTGGCCGGTGTCGATGTCGGGGTGCCGCTCAGGTCCCCGACGACGTGATGATTCGCGCCTGTCACGTTGTTGGCCGTGAACGCCGCAGGCGGAGTGGCGCCGGCGGTCTGCGCAGTCGAGATCAGCAATCCCGTTCCGAGGACTCCCGCCCCGACAACGCCGAAAAGGGTCCGGAGCAGACCCCGGCTAGCGGTTCTCATTGCCATCCTCCCTGATGTGCTTTGCGGGGAGGCACGCGCGGCAAGTCGCTGTCAACCACCAGATCGGCGTGGTTGGTGAGCGGACCAACGGCCCTACCCGTCTCCCGGTTGCTGTTGTCCGCGGCCCGGGTTCGCCATTCGCTCCGCGCAGGTCAGGCGACCAGTTGCGACCTGTGCATCGATGCGCGCCGCGCTGTGCTCACCATAACGCACACATCGTGACAACGACAAAGTCGCGCGCGCGTGTGCGCGTGAGTCACGTCGTGCGGAACCGGCGCGAAACCCCGCGTCGCTGTTGGCCTTCGCATGACGCCCCGAGCGGGGGGCTGGGAACGGACTCCGCCACGCGCGAAGGATGCTGGACCGTCGCGCGATGCACTCCGGGTCGCGCGGTACGCCGTCGAATTGCCTGAAGGGCTACCCCGTTGCACCGTCCGCACCGGCGCGGCGATCGCCGTCGACCGTCCTCGGTCGTCGCCAGTGGTCAGTGGTGGATGGTCAGTGGTCAGTGGGCCGCATGCCGACCGCCGTCGCGCGTCGGCCATCCCCGGTCCGGCCAACCGTCGCGATCGGTTCGCTCGGCGGCGCGGCCCGGCGGCCCGGCCGTCCAGGCGCGAACCCTCACACCTTGTGAGGGAGAGGTCCGCAAGGCGTACCGTCGGACCGCGGGCAGCGGGGAAGGGTCGTCACAAAGTGGCCCTCCGTTACGCCGTGTGGAGCGCCGTGTCGGCGGGTGCGCCGGGACGGATGGATGGCGAGACGGAGTGCTCCCAGGGGCACCGCCGTGTCCAACGCGCGATCGAGCGACTGGGAGCGGCGGGGGAGCCACTGCGCTCTCGGCATGAGTGGCGCGACCCGGACCGGCGGCCCGGCCATTCGCGTCGACCCATCGGCGGGCCAGCCTCCGCCGCGGGGGACGTCGCACAACCGGGGCCCGAGCGCGGCGTCAGCAGCGCCCCATCGCGGCGAAGAGGGGTCCGTGGTGCGATCCTGTGATCCCGACGGAGATCGACGGATCGACCCCGGGACCGGAAAGACGGCACGCCCGCTCATGAGCGCCCCTCGCGGTTTTGAAGGGCTCCTCGTCGCGGCGGCCGCGCGGCGGGTCGCGAATCGGAGCTGTCGTGGCGGTCCGCGACGCCGCACGGCCCCATCCATCCGACGCCCGGCGCGAACGACCCGTGACAAGGGGAAGCTCGGATGTCACCAAGTGGGGTCGAACCGGATCGTCAGGTCGCCGGCGGTCCACTTGGTGCCCTGCCAGGGCCACTTGGTATCCTTCAATCCCACAAAGTAGGAGCTCAGCATGTCGGACGTTACGGAGTACGTGGTTTCGGCGAGCGGCCAGATGTCGGTGCCGGCGGCCGTTCGCCACCGGTGGGGATTGGACGACGGCGGCAAGGTCACCGTTCTCGACCTCGGGGAGGCGGTGGTCCTCCTCCCATCTGGAGCCCGGCAGCGCCTCCTCGATCGCGCGCTTCCCTCGGAGGAGCATCTCCGACTCGTCCGCAAGGCAGTCGAGGGCGACGGCTCCGCGAGCTGATCGGTCGCTTCGTGGCCCGGCTGCTCATCGACGACCACCTGCTCCGCGACGTCCTCACCTCCAGGCGACCCCCGGACCTTGGGGGCCTGAGTCCTGACGGGGTGGCGACGACCAGCCTGTGGCTCTTCCGGCTGTGTTCCTCATGGGCGGACCCCAAGGTCCGCCGCAAACTGTCCAGCCCCGTGGGCGGGCTCCCGCCGTCGTTCCAGGCCGCCTTCCGTTCGCGCCTGGTGTCGCTTCCAGACGAGATCGAAGTGCTCTCCTCCCGGGAGCTCGCCTGGTCGATGGCCGAGCTGAGCGTCCGGCATCGTGCCTACGGGCGGGACCTTCCCGTCACGATGGCAGAAGCGCTCGCGGCCGCATGGCGCCTCCGGGGGGGCATCGCCGTCTGCGGAGCCGACGTGGACCCGAACTTGAAAGCGGCGGCCCGGGCGGACGGGATCGAGTTCCACACCTTGTAGCCCCACCGCTCCTCGACCGCGGCAGGTCGCAATGCGACGCTGCGGCCGAAACGTGCCGCTTAGGGGCTGGTCGCTCCGGCGCCGCCCGAGGTCGTGGTCGTCGTGCTGCTCGTTGTGCTGCTCGTCGTGCTCGTCGTGGTGCTCGAGGCCGGTGTCGTCGTCGTGGTCGTGCTCGATGGTGTGGTCGTGGTCGTGGACGTGGACGAACTCGTCGTCGTTGACGAGGTGGGCGTGTGCTGGCGTGCACGAGCCGGCTTCGGGTGGTTCGGGTGCGGTGTGCTCGTGAGGCCGAACGGCCCGGGGTTGGAAGGCGTGCTTCGCGGCGCGACGAAGGGGTTGCGGGGAGTTCCCGCATGGCTCGCGCCGAGAACGACGAAGAGCACGAAGGCGAGCATGCCGGCGAGGAAGACACCGATCGATCCGACCGAGGCGGGCCGAGCCATGGCCGCGATGCGCTCGCGCCGTCGTTCGCTGCGGCGCCGGCGCTCGAGCTCGGGAGGCAGATGGCCGCGCCGGTCCATCCAAGACATGAGCGGGGCGGACGCGTACACGCCTCCCTGCCACACGAGGAGCGCCAACAGCAGGAGCGTGATCCCCGTCGTCGCCGCCAGGGCCCCAGCGATTCCCCAGAGCGCTGCCGTCAGGAGGAGTTCGGTCCGCGCCGCGGCGATCGCGGCTCGCACCGGGTGGCGATCCTCGGTCTTGGGGGTTCGGAGGAACACGCCGGCGTTGCGCACGAGGCCCTGGATGCACGCGAGGGCGACGGTCCAGGACAGCGAGAGCCAATTGGCGAACGCGAGGACCGCACGGCGATACGAGATCCCCGTCCGTTCCCGCAGTGCCCACACCGCACGAAGGAGCCCGACCGCGAGCAAGGTTCCCGGCAGAAGCGTGGTCGGGCCGATCAGCGGCCGGATCGGCACGGAGGACCCCGAGAGCAAGAGGCCCGCGACGATGAAGAGGACGATCGTGAAGCCGAGGTAGACGAGGTCGTTGAGCCACTGGAACGAGCCGACGAGGTAGTCGAGCCGTTGGGAGACCGTCAGCTTGTTCGCGGGGTCGTGGCTCCACGGCACGAGTGTCCTCCAGTGGAGCCGAAGGATCTGCATGCCGCCGAAGCACCAGCGAAAGCGCTGGCTCTTGAGTGACGAGAAGGTGAGCGGCATGATGCCCCGCCCGTAGCTGCGGGCGAGGTAGAGCCCCGAGAGACCGGAGCGCAGGAGGCGCAGTGAGGTCTCGGCGTCCTCGGTGATGCACCACTCGTCCCAGCCCCCGAGGTCGTCGAGCGCGGACCGTCTGAGCAGTCCCATCGTGCCCGCGAAGATGATGGAGTTGCGCTCGTTGCGCGACGGCATCGAGGAGGCGAAGAAGTAGCGGTAGGCGTCGTAGCAGGCGGTCAGGTAGCGGTTTCCGCCATAGTCGCGGTAGTCCTGGGGGGTCTGGACGAAGGCGACGTTCGGGTCGGCGAAGTATCCCATCGTCTCCGCGAGCCAGTCGCTCGACACGATGTAGTCGGAGTCCAAGATGCCCACGACTTCGGCCCGTGGGTCCGTGTGGAGGGCCAGCGCCAGGTTCAGTGCGCCCGACTTGTACCCGGGCAGGTGGTCCACGTGGACGAACTTCACACGGGGCCTTCCCGCGCAGTATCGCTCGACCGGCCGCCACGTCTCCTCGTCGGGCGTGTTGTTGTCGATGACGACGATCTCGAAGTCCGGGTAGTCGAGTGCCTCGGCCGCACGGATCGTCTCGACGAGCATGTCGGGAGGCTCGTTGTAGCTCGGGATGTGCAGTGAGACCATCGGATGGTATTCCGGGTCAGGCACCGGGAAGGTGCGAGAGTGACGAACGCGGCAGATCACGTCGCAGGTCTCGAACGCGAAGGTCGCCGCGATCGACAGGGCCGACAGCTCCAGGACGAAGAGGAGCACCGAGGCGATCGACCCGAGCACGGACAGGCCGCCGGCGACCGTGACGTACGCCGCGAAGCCGAGGTATGCGAGAGACGCCGCGACGAAGCTCGCGAAGAAGTACTGACCCAGGGGGTTCCAGACCCTCCGGAGCGCGATGACGACGAGCCCGACGCAAAAGACGTACACCTGACTCGCCTCGACCGGTGCGGCGGGCAGCCCCCAGGCGAACGCCGCGAGCATCCCTGCGACGAAGATGCCGGTGGCACTGATGAGGACACCGGCGACGCGTGACGCAAAACGTGCGCGCCGTCCGAAGGCGAGGACGGCCACGAGCGCCACTCCCGCGTTCAGGGCCGTGACCAGGAAGACGCTGAAGAGCATGGCCGGTCACGCAGCCTTTTACGTCAGGCGAGCGCCGAGGTGGGCGTAGCGCGCGAGGTACGCCGGCATGAGGAAGCGCTCGACGACGGCGTCGCGCCCGCGCTCCCCGAGCTCTCGTGCCGCCGGGGGATCGGAAAGCAGACTCGACACCGCTCGGGCGACGGCGGCGAGGTCGAGCGGATCGTCGACGAGGAGCCCCTCCGCTCCGTTCGCGATCTGCTCACGGATGCCACCGACGCCGGTCGCGACGACTGGGCGCCGTTTGAACAGGGCTTCGGAGACGGTCAGCCCGAAGCCCTCTGCGAGGCTCTTTTGCACGACGACCTGGGAGCGACGCTGGAGGGCGTTCACGACGGCTGCGTTCTCGTCTACGTCGTCCATCGGGATCGCCGCCACGTGGACACGGCGGCGCACCGCCGGCGCGAGCTCCTGCCACCAGCATCTGAGGTCCTCGAGCGTGGCCGCGCCCTCGGGGTCGTCAGCCACTCCCGACGGGGACGGTCCCGCGAGGACCAGGTGGGCGCCGGAGGACGGCGCCACGCCCTCGGTGAACATGCGGCCGACCCCGGCGTGGTCCTTGAGGACGTCCCACCGTGACACCTGGCAGACCACCGGGGCGTCCGCCGGGACGGTGTCGTCCTGAAGGAGATCGCAGCGGCGACGGACCCGGGCCTCAGCCCCGTCGCAGCCGGCGAACGCCGGCACCGCGTCCGCCGCGGCGCCGGCGCCTGGCTCGATGCCGCTCGCCACGAGAATGGCGGTCACTTGTGTGACGGTCAGCTCCTGGTTCTTCACCGAGAACGCATCGATGCACGGCGGCACGACCTCGACGAGCGTGTCTTCGAGCTCCTCCCACACGTGCGCGGCGAGGCTGAAGGTGGCCGCGTCGCACGCCGTCGTGTAGGGAAGGAGGAAGCGTCGAGCATCACGGGTGAACGCGTTCACGGTGTCAGCGCCGATGTGGCAGCACCAGACGACGGCTGTGACGGCCTCGCGGAGGTGTGGTGCGAGACCGAGGGTCTGGGGGTCGTGGAGGACGACCACATCGCCCTGGCCGAGGGTGGCAACGAGCTCCGACGCCTGCGCCTCGAGCGTGTCCTCGTAGCAGCGTCGGTCGGTCCCGCGCAGGCCGGCGCCGTCACCCTTCTTCCCGTGCAGCATGTGGTGGAGACGCTTCGTGACGGTGAAGAAGTCGTCGTCGCCTGCGATCGCCGCCCACGACGCGGCGATCCCCGCCCCCTGGAGGTACGAGATGGCCGGTCGAAGAAGTTCTGCGACACCACCCCCGGTCAAGGTTGAGCTGACGTGCCGGACATGGCGACCTTCGAGGGCGGACCGAGCCTGCGTCAGCGTCGCGCCGTACCGCTGCCATCTCTCCTTGCCGAGCAGTGCTTCGAATCGCTCGATCGGCGCCGGCGGGACCTGTGCTATCTCCAACGTCGTCTCCCTGGCTCGATAACCCGCGCACCGGGTCGGGGGGTCGCCCGCTCGTCGCTCGACCGGCCGTCGCGTCCTGCTCTCCGCGCCGCTCGCCAGCGAACGGGCGTGGCTCCGGCGCGCGAGAGCGTTCGCGACAGGGTCTCGGCGCGGGATCGCTCGTCTCGCGCGAGCCGTCACCAAGCGACGCGGGTTGTCCGTCGATCGGTACCCGCCTTTGCGCACGGTGAACCGGATCCAGCACCCGGGTTGCAAGACGGATCCGAAGGTCGCGCTCTTAGATCCCGCTACGCTGGCGTCGATTCGCGCAGCGACGGGAGCCCCAAGTGGCTTCCAACGATCGGGCTCGCAGAGGCGTACGAACCGCGACACGGGGAGTCGGGGGAGGATGATTCGGATGACACGCTCGTCCCTTCACGTGCGATCGCTGCATCGGCTCGGTGCTCGCCTGCTCGGAGCGGTGTGCGTTGCGGCGTTGCTCTCGGCGGGCATGTCGGCCAGCGCGGTCGCGTTGCCGGCGCGCCCCCTTGGGATGACGGGTCTACCGACCACGCTCGGTGTGCGCGTCTCGGGCAACCACCTGGTGAACGCGGCGGGCCGGCCGGTCCGGCTCCTCGGCGTCGACCGGCTTGGGACCGAGTACGCGTGCGTGCAGGGCTGGGGGATCTTCGACGGGCCGTTCGACGCGGCCTCGGTCGCGGCCATCGTTTCATGGCACGCCGACGCGGTTCGGCTCACGCTGAACGAGGACTGTTGGCTCGGGATCAACGGCGTCGCACCCGAATACAGCGGATCGACCTATCTGCAGGCCATCGCAGCCTTCGTCGGTCTCTTGAACTCCCGGGGCATCATCGTGGTCCTCGACCTGCACTGGAGCGCTCCCGGGACGTCACTCGCGACCGGGCAGCAGGACATGGCGGACGCGTCACATTCGATCGCGTTCTGGTCGTCCGTCGCCTCGACGTTCAAGGGGGACAGCGGCGTCGTCTTCGATCTCTACAACGAGCCGCACACAATCAGCTGGACATGCTGGCTCGGAGGCTGCATGACGCCCGGCGGCTGGCAGGCTGCCGGCATGCAGACACTGCTCGACGCCGTGCGCGCCGCGGGCGCACGCCAGCCGGTGATGGTCGAGGGTCTCGACTGGGGAGGCACACTGAGCGGCTGGACGTCGCATGAGCCTGTCGATCCGCTGCACCAGCTGATCGCGAGCGTCCACGTCTACAACTTCAGTGGCTGCAACACGAGCTCGTGTTGGAGCGCCAACTACGCTCCCGTCGCGGCCCGCGTCCCTGTCGTGACCGGGGAGCTCGGCGAGAACGACTGTGCCGACGGCTTCATCGACTCCTACATGACATGGGCGGACGCCGCGGGGGTGTCCTACCTGGGTCTGGCGTGGGACGCCGGAGGGGGCTGGACGTGCTCGGGCGGGCCGACGCTCATCACGAGCTACACAGGTGCGCCGACGCCGATGGGGGCGGGTCTCGAGTCACGGCTCGCCTTCCTCGCCTCGACCACCCACACACTGACAGTGCGCGTGGTCGCCCGGCTGAAGTCGCCCCACGTCGTTCCCCTTCCCGGTGAGCGGCTCCCGGGGCCATCCGGGCCATTTCGGCGAGATGGGCCGCGGGTTCAGTCGACGCCGTCGGGTTGACGCGGGTGCCGCCGGTGGTCGGCGCGGGAGGCGCCGACCCGGCGTTCCGGGCCTCGGCTGGGCCCCATGCGAGAGGATTTTCCATCACTTCTCCCGCGTTCTCGCCCCATTTCCAATGGAAATCCCAGATTCCCCTGCGACGATGCAGACGTGAATGTTTGTCAGGCCGTAACACCGGGCCGCCGCATCTGGCTGGTGCGGCACGGCGAGAGCACGTGGAACGCCCTCGGTCTCGTCCAGGGGCAGGCCCCCGGGTCGCGTCTCACCCGATCGGGCTTGCGTCAAGCCGCGGCATGCGCGCGCGTGCTGGCCGGCGAGCCGATCTCCTCGCTGTACGCGAGCGACCTCGCCCGTGCCGCGCGGACGGCGGAGGTCGTCGGAGACACGATCGGGCTGCCGGTGGTGCTGGACGTGCGGCTCCGCGAACGCTCGCTCGGCTCGGCTGAGGGCGCTCCGAGCAGTCAGCTCCCGATCTCGCATTCGGGGGTCGACCAGGGCCGGGTCACCGACGCCGACGCGGCACCGCCCGGAGGGGAATCGCTACGCGAGCTCTACGAACGCGTCTCCGGGTTCTTGGGCGAGGTCCTGGCACGTGAACCGACGGGTGACGTCGCCCTCGTCTGCCACCGAGGCGTCATCAGCGTCGCGCTCGCGTGGCTCGACGGGTCATCGCCTGATGACATGGTGTGGCCGGAGATACAGAACGGTTCGTGGCTCGCTCGCCCGCTGCCCCCGCCGCACCTCGCGCTTGGGGCCCTCGGCGTCGATTCGCGTGCGGACGATCCACCCGCGTTCGGCGCCGCCGCCGGGGCGTTCGAGGGGGTGGTGGCACATTGAGGCGTCACCTCTTCCATCTTGCGATCCCCGTCGCAGATCTCGACGAGGCGCGCCGCTTCTACGTCACACAGCTCGGCTGCAAGCTTGCGCGCACCTACCCCGACCGGATCACGCTCGACTTCTTCGGCGACCAGGTGGTCTGCCACCTCGCAGATCTCGATCCAGGCTCCGCACCGCTCTCCCTGTATCCCCGGCACTTCGGCGTCACGTTCCGGAAACGGAAGGACTTCGACCTGCTGTACGACCTCGCGCAGCTGCGGAAGGTCCACTTCTTCCAGGAGATCATGACGCGCTTCGAGGGAACCGCCGAAGTGCACCGCACGTTCGTTCTCCAGGACCCGTTCGACAACCTGCTCGAGTTCAAGCACTATCGCGATCCGCGGATGGCGTATTGACGTGATCGCGCTGTTGAGGCGACCGGTCGCGCCTGGGGGTGCAGAGCACCATCCCCCCGGAGCCATGGAGGGCGTTGTGTGCGGAGTCAGCTGGTGGGCGTCCCCGTCCACGCCGATCGTGCGGTGACGACGTCCGCCTCGATTCCCCCAGAGGCGAAGCCGCGTCCTGGACGGCCCAGGAAGCCGCGCCTCGACCACGTCGACGCCATGCGCCCGGTGAAGCAGGCGGGCGTCGTCTCCACCCACACGCTGTTGTGGTTTGCTCCCGTGGCGGCGGTCTCGACCGGAGGCGCCCTCATGCTCCTCCACGTCACGCGCGAGGCGTTCCTCTTCATCTCGGCGTGCATGCTCACCTACGGCTATTCCGACCTGGGCCGAATCGGCTACAAGTACTTCTACAAGCGCCGGTTCGTCTCTGTCGCGGTTCCGTACGTGTGCTGGACCGTCATCTACTTCCTCATCTCGGTTCCCGGCCAGTCCCTCTCGCTGTCGGGCGGGCTCTCGCACTTCGGCTACCTGCTCGGAACCGGCTATTACCAGCTCTACTACCTCATCGTCATCATGCAGTTCTACCTGGTCTTCCCGGGGCTCGTCTGGCTCGTGCGACGGACGGACGGGCATCACGTGATGCTCGTCGTGCTCGCCCTTGTCGTCCAGATCGTCATCAGCTCGCTCATGCACTGGCGGGTCCTGCCGTCGGGCATGCGGGGGTACTGGGCGACGCGTGAGGTCAGCTCCTACCTCTTCTACCTGTTGGCCGGGATGGTGGTCGCCCTCCACCTCGAGGAGGTCCACACGTGGCTCGGACGCCACGGCCGACGGGTGTTCTTGGCGACCGTGACGGCGGCGGCGCTCGCGGAGACCTGGTATGTCGCGGCCCAGGACCATCTCGCGTCCTGGCTCGGATCCCCGAGCGACCCACTCCAACCGGTCGTCATCCCCTTCAACGTGGGCGCGATCGCGTGCGTGTACCTGTTCGGCGTGTGGCTCGTCGCGCCGGGGCGGTCGCGGCGCGTCCGGGCGATGGCGATGTCGGGCTCCGACAACTCCTACACCGTCTATCTCGCGCAGATGCTCTTCGTGTACGCGCTCGCCGACGTGGGTTGGCGCGGCCTGGAGAGCGTCGTGCCGTGGCCGCTCGTCGCCGCTGCGGGCACGGCGATCGTCTTCTGCGCCTGCGTCCTTCTCTCGAGCACGCTCGCCCGCACGCCCCTCGCCGTGCCGCTGACTGGCCGAAAGCGGGAGTCCTGGAGCACGTGGCTCCCTCGAGCGTGGCGCCGGTGGACAGCCGGTGTACCGATCGCGGCGTGGGGAGGAGCTGCGGCGACTGAGGCGACTCGGGAACGTGGAGCGGGTGGAGCCGCCCCGGTGCCCGGTCCACTGTCGCCCCTCGACGCGGAGCTTTCGGGAGTCGCGTCGTGGACCGGAGCGGCGCGGACTGCGGCGCCCGGCGCGTGACGGAGAGCGACCTCGCGGCCGGGCTCGCCGGCGGGCGTCGCTACCTGCTCGAGTTCGACTTCTATCGCGTAGTCGCCTTCCTATGCGTGATCGCGCAGCACGCGGTGCTGTGGCCGGTCCCTCGTAGGAGCGAGGTCGGCTGGAGCCTCGTGATGCTCCTACACGCGACCCGAGAGGTGTTCTTCTTCCTGTCTGCGCTGCTCGCCGCCTACAGCCAGTTGGCCGAGCCGCGACCCCTCGTCAGGCTGTGGGTGCGCCGTATTGGGATGGTCCTCGTGCCCTTCCTGGCGTGGACGCTGATCTACTTCTGCTACTCGCTTGCCAGCTCGCAGACGCACACAGCGGGCAGCGCGCTCGTCGGCGATCTCGAGTACGGCTACTACCAGCTCTACTTCCTCGTCGTCCTGTTCCAGGTCTTCGTGGTGCTGCCTGCGGTGATCTGGCTGGTGCGTCGTGCGAGGGGCCACCACGGTGTCCTGTTCGCGACGAGCTTCGGGCTGCAGCTCGCCATGATGACGCTGTCGCACTACTTCGGCCACTCCGCCGCCACCGGTGCGTTGCACGCCGTCCGAGCCGTCGACCTCGTCCTGATCGATCCTCATTACCTGATCTGCTACCAGCTGTACGTGGTCGCCGGTGTGGTCGCGGCCGATCATCTCGAGGACCTCCAGCGGATCGTCGAGCGGCACTCGGCGACCATTCTCTGGGTCGTGTTCACCGTCGGCATGGCGGCAGAGGGGTATTACGCGTACGGGCTCGTCGCCGGGCAGGTGCCCGGGCACGCGTCCGACCTCTTCCAGCCGGTCGCGGTGGTGTGGTTCCTCGCGGCGTGTGCGGGGTTGTGGGCGGGGGGCTCCCGTTGGGCACGCCACGCCTCCGGGCGGCGGCCCGCGCTTCGTGACCGTTTCGTCACCTGGGGATCGGACGCCTCGGGCGGCTTCTACCTCGCCCACGTCCTCGTCCTCCAGCTCGTCTACTCGGGCCTCGTCTCGGCCGGGCTCTCGGCGCCGAGCCACTGGTGGGCCGCGAGCCTCGTCCTCTTCGTCACGACCCTCGTCGGCACGGGCGTCCTCGTGGCTTTCCTCTTGCGCAGCCGGTTGCGGTGGGTGCTGACCGGACCCGAACGCTCGCGGGAGCGGGCCGCCCTGGTGCGCCACCCGGCGCTGCGCGCGGAGCCTCCGGACGCGATCGCCCCGACGACGGCTTCGGCGATGGCAAGGTAGCCGGCGTCGTTCGGGTGGAGGTTGTGCCGGTCGCAAATCCACGAGAGCGTGCACATGCGCACCGGCTGGAGCCGCCGACGTCCCTTCGGCATGAGGGCCGAGTGCAGTTCGGGTCCCTTCGCGCATCAACAATATTGATGAATCGCGACCTTCCCTCCCAAGCTCAACACCACTAAAAAGGGGGCAGTCCCCCCTGGGCGCGCCGGGGTCGTCTCGCGTGCGAGGGCACATCGGTGAGCCATCGGTGAGAGAAGTCCAACCGCGCAAGGAACGAGTTAGCGCCGGCACGTGCTCTTGGCTAGCCTTTGGGCGGCGTCACCACCGCCCAGGGGAGCGGGGGATGGGAAGCCACCTGTTGCGAAATTGCAAATGGAGGCGCTGGTGGAGTTCGCCAGTCACAAGGCTGAACCCAGGGGATGCTTTGACGAGCTGAGGGATGCCCAGCCGATCTCGAGGTCCGATGGACCGTTGCCGATCGTTCCTCTCAGGATGATCTGCCTCGCCTTCTGCGGAGGTGCCTTGCCTGTGATCGCGTGGGTCGCCTCGCGTCCCAACTCGAAGACGGTGGCGATCTACCTCGCTGGCGCGGGCGGAGTCGTCGCGATCGTGGCGGGAGCTGTGCTGCTCGTCGCGTGGCGCTTGCGCGGACGAGCGGTCCACGGATGGCTCGGAGCCGCTTGGATGGCGTTCGGCGCCCTCCGCCTCGCCGACGCAGGTGCGACGAGCTACGTGTCCAACACGAGCAGGGCCACGTCACCCGCCGATCCTCTCGTGATCGCGGCTGTCGCGGGATGGCTACTCTGGCGTGCCTCGATTACACGCGAGGGGAGCCGGGCATTCGCACCGATGCGAGTCATCGCGACCTCGGTAGGCGCTGGCCTTGCGCTGCTCGCAGCGTTGCACGTCCTGCAGGCATCGTCCACGCCGATGTCATGGGCCGGAGATCAATTGTGGGTTGCGGTGTCAGGTGGCATCGCCGGACTCCTATGGATTGCTCTCGCGGTCGGATTGGGACGTGCCGAGGGCGACCAGCGACCGTGGATCGCTCGATTACGTCCGGCTCTTGCGCTCATCGGCTGCGCAGACCTCGTCCTCGCGCCAGCTCCGACCTCGATGACCTCGATCCTCCTGTCGATGACTCTCTTGCTGCTTGCCGCAGCAATCGCCGCAGCCACCGCCGTGTCTGCGCTCCAGGTGGAAGTCGCGGCCGAACAGCGTCGGCGGCGAAAGCTGGCCCATCAGCTGTCCGACGTACAGCAGAGGGCTGCCCGCGACCAAGATCGGTTCGAGGAGTGGCTCCATGACGTGCGCAATCTTGTCTCAGGGTTGCAGGCGGCCGACGCGGTGCTCAGACGGAATCCGGGGCCGCAACCCGCGAGCCGTACGGCGCTGTCGAGTGCCGTCTCTGCAGAGATCGCCCGGCTGCAGGAACTGCTCGAACCGTGCGCAGCGCGAGCGTCGGAGATCCCACTGTCGGAGGTGGTCGAACGAGCTCGCGCGATCGCGAAGATCGCGGGCTCATCGATGGACTGTCGGGTCGGCGACCTGCGGGTTCGTGCGGAGCCGCAGGCTCTCACCAGGGTCGTGCACAACGTGCTCGAGAATGTGCGCCGATACGCGCCGGGTAGCCCCGTCCACGTTGGAGCTCGCTCGCACGGAGGGCACGTCTACCTGCAGATCCGCGATGAGGGTCCCGGGATTCCGCCCGAAGAACTGGCGACGGTCTTTGAGCGAGGCCGACGCGGGTCCACGAGTGCTGGCACCGAAGGCAAGGGATTCGGCCTCCATGCGGCGCGCCGGCTCGTGCAGGAGATGGGGGGAGACATGATGATCGCCGCGGACGGGAATCCGGGCTGCGCGGTGGTGATCACGCTTCCAGAAGCGAAGCGTGGCAGGGCTGTTCACGCTCCGCGCGACAAAGGGTGGCGAACCCGATCAGGGGGCGTCCTATCCGCTCACAAGCTGTGACGGTCGTTGCCCTGGTCGACGATCACCGGCTGTTCACGTCCGCACTCGCGGTCGCGCTTGAATACGAGGGCTTCGAGGTCGCCGTGCCCGCGCTCGTGCCCGCGGGGGAACTCAGGGCGCGGCTCGTCGATCTGACGCCCTCGGTGGTCGTTCTCGATCTCGACCTCGCCTCGGCAGGGAACGGCGACTGTCTGGTGGCGCCGCTCGCGATCGCCGGAGCGAGTGTTCTCATCGTTTCTGCCATCGACGACGAAGCGCGAATCGGAAGGTGCCTCGAGCTGGGGGCGATTGGTTGGCTGCCAAAGACGACGGACCTTGACGACCTCGTCGCTGCGGTGGAGGCGGCGGCAGAGGGGAGGAGCGTCTTGCTTGCCGAGGAACGGTCCCGGCTCGTCCTCCTTTGGCATCAATCCCAACCCGAAGGAGCGACGCCCAGTGGGCTCGAGCAGCTCACCCGTCGGGAGGCGAACGTGTTAGCGCAGCTCATGCAGGGTCGGGCGGTGGCCCAAATCGCGGTCTCTTCTTGGGTCTCCGAACCGACGGTGCGCACCCAGGTCCGGTCGATTCTCTCCAAATTGAACGTGCGGAGCCAGCTGCAAGCGGTCGCAGTTGCGTCACGGAACGGCTGGGTTCCTCCGTCCCTCCGCAACGGCGACGTACAACGCCCGCACCACGCGACACGCGTTTACGGCTGAGAATCGTTGAGATCGCTGAGACTGGCCGATCGCTGATGGCGGAAGCGAGCTCGCCGCTGACTGCTGACGATAGGGATTACGACGATAGGGATAACACTGACGACGCCAAGCGGACGAGCGGCGCCCCGGCGTCCGTAGCTCCACGACTGCGCGGGGTCGTTCAATCGTCGCACCCGCAGCGAACGCGAAACACCTCGGATAGGCCGGATCCAATTCCAAACTCGTCAAGCAGCTCGCGCCACGTGGAGCTGGCGGAAACCGGTGGCATGTAGGCGCGGACCCACGCATGCTGGCTTTCGGCGCGGCGCCTGCGGATAGGCTCGGGGTCCCGGACTCTGACCATATCCCTCTCGTCGCTAGCACGGATCAGGTCATGGCCGCAGACTGGGGAGTGACATGGCGCAGACTCGCCTCGCTGCGTCACCGTCCGCGTATCACGCGCAGCTCCGCCCCGACCGCCTCAAGGTCCTCGAGCACTGCCCGTGCGCGCACCGCCATCCCGTTCAGCGCCCCGAGCGATGCCAAGCAGACGACACCGATGCGGTGATCTGTCACTGCTCACCAACGAGAACAGAAGGGTTCGATTCGCCAGGCGACGTCGCCGTCTTAGTTGTTCTGCCCAACCAGGTTGTTGACACGACTGATGGGCGGGCCGCCGATGGCCGTGTGGTGCCGGTGATGGTTGTAGAGGTGGAGCCAGACGTCAAGCGCGCGGGTCCTGGCGGCCTCTGAGCGATAGGGCCTGGCGTAGGCCCACTCGTTCAAGAGGGTCCGGTTGTATCTCTCGACCTTTCCATTGGTCTGGGGGCGGTAGGGCTTGGTCCTCGTGTGCTTGATCGCGTCGGCGACGAGGACACGGTCGAACTCCTTTGCGCGATAGCAGCTGCCGTTGTCCGTGAGGACCCGCTCGACCCTGATCCCATAGGAGCTGAAGAACGCCTTCGCCCGCAGCCAGAAGGCGATCGCGGTCTGGGCCGTTTCGTCTGGGTGGATCTCTGAGTAGGCGAGTCGGCTGTGGGCGTCGATCGCCGAGTGGACGAAGGCGTAGCCCAGTCGTGGCCGGCCCGCTGTGCCGTTCCTCGGACGCTTCGCCTTCCCGTTCACCCGCCAGCCGCCACCCTTTGGGATCTTGGCCTGCTTCTTTACGTCCATGTGCACGAGCTCGCCTGGTCTCGAAGTCTCGATCCGGCGGATGACCCGTCCACCCCGGCGGTCCATGTCCGAGAGCCGGGAGACCCCGTGGCGCTGCAGGACCCGGTGCAGCGTCGAGGCGGGCACGCCCGCTCTCGGGGCGAGCCGGGCCGGGCCGAGCTGGTGGCGCCGGCGCAGCTCGACGAGGCGGCGCTCCACCCGTTCGGGCGTCTTCGTCGGACATCGCCTGGGCCTGCTCGAGCGGTCGGTGAGCCCGGCGACGCCGGCCTCTTGGTAGCGACGCCACCACTTGTGGGCGGTCTGGCGGGAGATCCGCATCGACTCGGCCGCCGTGGCGATCGGGCAGCCCTCTTCGATCATCTGGCACAGCCGGAACCGACCCTCAGGGGTGAGCGGGGCGTTACGGTGCACAAGAGCCTCCTTGCTGTGTGGTTGTGTGAACAGCTCCACACTGCCAAGGAGGCTCAGCTCATCTGGGGACTCTCCGCGTCAACAACGTCCGTGGGCAGAACACTTAGTCGCGACGAGCTGAAAGGAACGAAAGCTCGCCATGCCGAAGCCAGGTACTTCATCATTGGGGTCATGCCAGGCAAGAACAAGGCCGGCTTCCTCGAGCCGCGACCGTATTTCCTCGAAGGTGTGCTCGTGGTTCGGGTGGTACTCGATCAGCACCTCTTCGAGGCCCTTCCAAGTCTCGAGAGCGCTGGAAAGAACTGCGGGGTACTCGCCTCCCTCACAGTCGAGCTTTACGATGTCTGGCGGGGCTCCCAGCTCGGCAATGATGGCCTCGAGCCTCCTTGCTCGTACCCGGAGGCCAGAACTGTTGCCATTCGTCCTAACAGTCGCCGAACCCGAAGCCGTGTCAGCGTTCGTGAGGACGGCAACTCCTTCCGCGTCTGCCACGGCTGCATCGAGCAGATCGACGCGTTCCGTGAGTCCGTTGAGTGCAAGGTTGCGTCTCAACCAGCGAATGGCAACAGGTGACGGCTCGACACAGACAAATCTCGCACCGGGAAGGTGCTGAGCAAGCGCGCACGTGAAGCTGCCTACGTGAGCCCCGATGTCGAGGACCAGTCGTGCGTGGCTGGGATCCTCCCAACTGGCTCCGCGCAGTCTGTAAACATCCGAAGCAACGACCTCGATCAGCGGTCTCCAAGCGAGACGTGTCATCGGTGCCTCCAGAATCAGGCTGCCCGAGACGAGGCGGATGGTTCCCCAGCTCCATCCGAGATGGGCGAGCAGAATCCGCAAGAAGACAACTGGCCAGTTCGCGATGTGCCGCCGACAGCGACGAGCGAGTGCAAGTCTCGCCGTTAGATACACGATCAAAGGACGTGGGCGCTTCAACGCTCGTCCAGGGATCCCTTTGGTAGAGCTTGCCGGCTGACGCAGGTCGCCGAATCGCACCGGTCGGAAGACATGGATGCCGATGCAGGCGATGCGCGCGCTCGCATACGCGCACGCGCCGACGAAGTCCGTGCTCGCCGCAAGGGCGAGAGCGAGAAGACGGACTGCCGGTCGTCCGCGACTCTCGACCATCTCCTCCTTCGAGAGCGTACCTGTTGACGCATCCATGGCCTCCCGGAGCCGAGCAAACGTGCGTTGAGTCTGAAGGTAGAAATCGCGATAGCCGCGGGCCGGTAAGACATTCACCCTCGCACCCCACGCCGACTCGACCCGGAGATGGTGGGTTACGACGAAGTGGTAGAGCTGCAGATCGTCGGCTTGTCCAGGCTTCCAGCAGAAATCCGTGAGCGCGCTGGGACGGTATGCGAAGAAGCGGCCGTAGGCCCGCGCCGAGTATGATCCCTTGAGCTCGGCGAGGCGCCCAACCGCTTCAATTTGGAACGCTGACGCGCGACGCCCGAGCGATCGGTCGACCACATCGTCTGCACCCCAGACGACCGCCATGTCTGCAGAGTGTTCGAAGGGTGCGAGCAATGCGTTGAGTGATGTCCTCTGTGCCCCGACGTCGGCGTCGACGACCACGACGACGTGGTCCTCGCCTGCGCGTCCGCTGACGAGTGCGTGCCAGTCCCCGAGGGCCGCGGACTTGCCCCGGCGGGTTTGGGAGCGAAGCACCGTGAGCGGGGGAGAAGGATGACAGGAGGACCAGGAGCGCACGACCTGGGCAGTTCCGTCACTGCTGGCGTCGTCCAGGATCGTCCAGCACGTCCAGGTCCAGCCAATGGGGAGCCGGACCGCAAGGAGGCTCTCCAGGGTTTGGGACACGCTGCTGGCCTCGTTGTACGCGGGCATGACGAGCTCGCACGTGCGCAGGATCGCCGGATCGTTTTCTGATCCCCCGCACGCTTGCCTCGCTCGACCATCTGGTGGAAGCGGCGTCTCGGCGCTACCCTTCTGTATCGTCTCGGCGGCGGTCTGCTGCACCGCTAGCCGACGGACGACAGCTGCTGCCTCGCCCGACTTGAGAGCGACAAGTCCGAGACCGAGAAGGGGGTGGGGCCACAGCAAACGCCATGGTGCTCTCAAATATGGTCGCGACACGGACTGGCGAAGAGCGGAGAAGCCATGCTTCGCGGCGAATGCCCGCAGTCCGGTGGCGTACGCGGCCTTCTTTGCGCAGCACTGACGGTACGTGGGCGCGCCCTCCAGGTGGTCGATGTGCGCCACGATGCGCGCGCGCTGCGCAAGCGACCGCGTCCGAATGCCGAGGTCCCAGTCCTCTCCGGCGTCGAGGTGCTCGTCAAATCCGCCAGCGTCGACGAACACATCCCAACGGAAGAATCGCGGAGCCTCCACGTCGTCGGCTCCACCGTAGAACGCGCGCTCAAAAGCTCGAACATGTGCCCAATAGCCGATACCAACGCTGCGCTCAGGCACCGTGACCGAACCCGCGCCATCTTCGATCGCCGCGGCAACTTCAGCAACGACGGACGGAGCCAGGACCATGTCGGAGTCGATGAACCCGACGATGCTCCCCAGCGTGCATCGCGCACCAACGTTGCGCTGCCGCGATCGTTCGGGACCAGCGCGGATACAACGGTCGGCAAGCTCTTGAGCAATCGCAGTCGTCGCGTCAACGGAGTGGTTGTCGACCACGACGATACTGCATGGGTGGGTTTGTTGGCGAAGAGACTCAAGACAGGCCCTGAGGGTCCGCGCCGAGTTACGAGTGGGAACGACCACGACGACCCGCGCGAAAGTGTCATTCACACTATCTAAGACCCGCGACTCATCGTCTCGCTCTCTAGCTACTCGAGATCCGTCCATGTTTTCCTCCCGCGACGTGCCGGTGCAGCGCAGGTGTCCCGCGCCAGTGTCATGTGACCCCGCTGGCTACCTCTCGGCCAACTCAGTCCCAAGGCAACGAGCTCACATGAGGCGCCAGTGGGACCTTGACTTCGCGTAACGGCCCTTCTTCCGGGATCTGAACCGCCCGTCGGGCAGACTCTCAGACAAGAGAGCTCCGACGAGCACGACCAAAGAGCTCGCTGCGCCCACCGATGGGACGATGCCGAACCAGAGAATGGTGCTCGCTGCCTTATAGGTGAACGGGCCGCGCAAAGTCCGCGACGCGCCGAACCACGCTCCGCGCAGCCCATCCACTCTGAACTCGACGGCTGTGGCCGTGGAACTCCAGTTCGGAGCGTACGCATTGCGGCTGACGAGCAATGCAGCACTACGCTCGAGTCGGTGGTTGGGTGCACCCACGACGACCGGAAGATCGAAGCGGGGGATCGGGAGCAGCCGGATACCCGCGTAATCGTCGACCGCCGGTCCGTAGGCGTAGAGGAAGAGCATGACTCTGGTCGTCCCTCTTGTCGGAGTGACGGCGGCCTGGACGTGCGTCCAGCGACGACTCGCGGACAGCGACCGCGCCGGCGCGCAGCGTCCGAGCGGTTCTTCCCACAGACAGAACCGTGGAGCAGCTCCAGCGACCCGTTTGCTCCATAGGCTGAGCAGCAGCTGTCCACTGCTCCAACTCGACACCTCGGCCTCACACGCGGCATCGGCCTTCGCTGACAACTGGAGTGCTGGCGCTCCCGCCGGCGCGGCCCCGGGCAGCAGGCGGGAGCGAAGATGTGCGCCTTTCGTGGTACCCGGGTAGGCGTCGCAATTGCCGACGGGACCCCATGCACCGTGAGCGAAGGTGCCATTTGCGATGGCGGGCGGCCCGAGTCGGAGGGTGAAGTGCACTAGAGGTCCTCTGCGATCGCGGCCCGCCTGGGCACGGACTGGCGTGACGACTCCGGAGCGTCTGTCCGGCACAACGGTGTGGTCCGAGATCGGTCCGAGGCCGGCGACGTGGTAACGCCAGCCCCTCGCCAACTGCACCGTCGTCGTGAGTGTGCGTCCGTCGAGCTTCCACTTCGCAAGTGTCCGGGCCGGGAAGACCGCCTGGAGACCAGGACGCGGCCGACTGCTTACGAGCGCCGTGCCTTGAGGAAAGAGCGCCAGAAGCCGCGGGTCGGGAAATTTCGAATCGACGGTCACGATCCTTCCGCCAGGAACTCGGTGCAGTTGAGCGTCTCGAACCGAGTAGATGTCCAGCGGGCCCTTTTTGGCGAGGAGCGACACATAGGGATCGCGTGCAAGTGCACGCGTCAGTGCAGCGGGCGAATCGAGATGTCGACCCAGGAAGTGAGGCTCGATATCGCCGCGCAGGAGAATCCTGGAGGCTCCGAGCGCTCCGAGGAGTCGCTGCGTCAGATGCCAGTCGCCGGCCAGCAGGCTCGTGGCGATGTCGTGAACCACGCGTCCTAGGTACCGTGTCGGCGTGCCATAGCCCTGTTGCGAGGGATCGATGACCCGGGCGTCGAGAAGATCGGTGATGAACCCGTCATTTCCGTAATACCAGCGGTACGGCATCTGGTAGAAGTCGTCGGGTGGCAGGACGAGCACCGTCGCGTATGGCGACTCTCTGTTCAGATAGCTCGCCGCCTTGGCCCAGTATCCCGGGAGTGCGATGTGACCTGAAGGAAAGGTCGATCGCGGACCAGCCACGAGCGCACCACTCACCAACGGAAAACCGGGAACGACTGCGATCAGCGCGGCGATGGCGGTGACGGTCGCGAGTCCGACTGGCCGGAGCCGGCGCGCCCAAGGCTGCGGTGCCCTCTTTCGCCGAGAAGCGAACCGGAGGCGACGTGCTGCGAGCATGCCTTGAACGATCGAGTACGTGGTTCCAGCGAGGACGGCATATGCAAGCGCTGGAACCATCAGGAACCGCCCAGGTTCTTGCAGCAGCCACCCATATGGCAAGTGGTAAAGCGGGTCGAACAGCAGTGCGCCCGGAAGATTGGTTCCGGTCGACACGAACACGAAGACGAGGGCCGTGCTCGCCGCGGCGACCGCGACACGCCGCAGGTGTGCTGGGGCTTGCCTGCGGTAGATCAGTCCTAGCGAACAAAAAGCGAACGCGGGCAGGAGAAACTTCACGAGACCGAGCGGGTACACGTCGTAGAGGTGTGCGTACGGGTA
>Ga0209579_10000181_pt1 | contig 92090 bp, 78 predicted proteins | sample Coa_R1_2_FD_187152 | JGI IMG/M metagenome (GOLD analysis project Ga0209579, IMG submission 187152) | Surface soil microbial communities from Centralia Pennsylvania, which are recovering from an underground coalmine fire - Coalmine... | ecosystem: Environmental > Terrestrial > Soil >... | reverse complement strand
TACTTCGCATGAGAGGGCTGTGTCTCGTCATCGTTATTCCTTTGTAAAATTAATTTCAAACCGCCCTATCAGTCATTTGAAAAAAGCCCGTAGCGCAGGCGTCCTGCCTGCAGACGGCGGAACTCCGCCGCATTTTTTTCAACGAACTGCTATTCTTTTGGGCGCGAATCGATCTGAGCTTCTGCCTTCGCCCAATTCTCAGCATCGTGCCCCGGTTGACTGCCTTGCTCCAGGTAAATGTAGTACGCTCTCCGGGCTACCGCATCTTTCGACGGCACGATTGTGTCGCTGAAAAAGTGCCGGCCTTCGTTTGCCTCGCGCATGTTCACCGCGATTACGTCGGCATCGTCCAATTGGATATCATCGCCCTTGCCGGATACCACGCGGAACAGGTTCTTGTCAGGCCCGATGGGCGGGTTTGCCAACTTGCGCAGTTCCGCTACAGTCAATTTTTCCATGTCTGCATGGTAAGGGTTGTGGTCAATATAAATTGTGACGCCGGACTTTTTCCCCAAGGCTTTGATCGGAGTGGTATGGGGTTCGTTCGTCCCGATTTGCCCGGGACGATGCTCTTCGTAGCCGAGGTGGTTTGGGTCGTGGCGCTCGCGCTCCTGAACCTGGCGCACGTGACCGTGTTCCTGGCCGGTTTGCGGCGTATGCTCCTGATGTACTTGTCCTGGTTGTTTGTTGCTCATGTTAGGTATCCTTTCTAGCGTAAAATCAAATGTCATCTGCGGATTTTTCATCGGCGTCGGGAAGTAACCAGGAGAACCATTCCCGCGGCCAAAACGCCTCCGCCGACAATCAGCGCAATGGGAATGCTTTTCTCTTTCTCCACCGATACCTGGATCGGTCCCGCGTCAACAACCTTCTCGCGCCTCATGTACGCAATTCCTTGATAGCTCAGGGCAACCACGATGCCGATGACAATCAACAGGAGGCCGGCAGTGCTTTTAGCCATTTCTATTTCCGTTCGCAGTTCAGCATTTAAGGAAGACCCACCGCCGATTGGCGGTGGGCCGCGTTGTGTTCATCTGCGGTTTGGCTACTTTTCGTTCTTCTCGGACTTCTCCGATTTTTCCGACCGCGCAGGCGGTTCTGCTCTGCTCGGCGGTTCTGCCCGGGCCGGCGGCTCCGCTCTAGTCGGCGGCTCCGCTCTGGCCGGCGGTTCCGTGCGCGCGGGTTCCGACTTCACTGGCTCGTGCGTCTTGGGCGCGTCGTCGGGCGTCTTCAGATTTTCCCGATTCTCGAGCGTGCGGGCCGGCGCATGTTCCGCGGGTGTCTTCACTTCAGGAACACGGTCTGGCGTATTCACGACCTTTTTGTCGACCACTTCACGGTGCACGGACTCGACCACTTTGGGCTTCAATTGCGGTTCTTTCGCGGCGCGCTCCGTTACGCGCTTGACCGCATCCGCTTTTCTCGCGGCTTCCGCGGCATCCACCTTAACTGCTCCTCCGCTCACGGCCGGCTTGTTTGGCGTTGCAATGTGCTTGTTCGACGATTCGGTTCGGCGGGCCGCCGCCGCAATAGGATCGACAGACGTCTTTGCGGCCAATGTAGGCCGGAACACTTCCAGCCGGTTGTTCTGCAGTGCGCCGACATGCACGGCTTCACCCGCCTTGGCCGGATGATCGACGAGGGTCACAGCCTTGATTTCCTGCTTTGTTGCAAGCGCCACATTCTTCACCGGAATGCCTTGATTGACATACCGATTGTTGCTGTTTGTGTAGGTATTAGTGATAGTCGTGTTTTTGTAAATATTGGTTGCTTCAGTCCCGCGAATTTGACGGCGATTGAGGTCTCGATCGAAGAATTCGTTCGAGCGAACGAAAGCGTAATCGCGCTCGCCCAATCCAATGTTCAAATCGAAATTACCCGTGGTAATACCGACATCGAATCCGCCGCCGGCGCCAAACCTCGCTCGCGGAGTCAAGGGCGCCCAGCCGTAATAATCGTTGCTGTTGCGCCAACTGACCCAGGAAGCGCCCCATACGTTGTCAGGATGCCAATACCAATTGTTTTCGCGGTGCGACCAGCGTCCATAATGAAACGCGGCCCATCCCCAATCGTAACCGGAGTTCCAGTACCAGCCGTCATCGGTGTACAACCACGATCCATTATCGACATACGGTCGCCAATTCGGATCGCCGACGCAAACTGTCGGGCTCCAGCTCCAGCCGTATTCCGCGTCATTGGTCCACGCTCCGTCGTGCGACATGGAGTCGTAAAAATAACTGATGTCGGCGTTATCGGCAGCGGGCGCGACAGTAACTGCTTCGGCGCTCGGTGTGCCTGCAAAAGAAGCGGCCGCTACAGTTTTTTCCTTGGCGAGCATCGCTTCGATCACAGCCGCTGGAACGCCGGCATTATCCATCGAAACAAGATCATCCGCCGACAAACGCGGATCGTTGCTGGACTTTTCAATGTAGGCCACAAGCACGTCCGCGCTAGCGCCGCCTTTGGTCATCTTGATCACTTCATCCACGTTTTGCGAGGCAAATGCGGGAAGAGCGGTGAACATTAACCAACAAAAAACAAAACCGACTTTTTCGTGAACTTTCATAAAAAGATCCTCCTTTGTACATCCTCCAGAACCGCCCGCGCAAACCCGGCGCACACGTGTGGCGCGAATGCGCTTGGCGATCGCGGAGAACAACTAAAAAACTTTTAGATTGGGAACAAAACTAAAAACACGGGAAACGGAGCCTCAAAAGCGGTTGTCAGGTGCGGATGATGGCAGCGAACTTTCGGGGAGGTTTGATGAAATTACGTATTTTACTTCGGAAGGACAGCCTCCATTGAGATTCCTTTTCCCGTATTAAACTATTTTTTCATCAACAGCAAAATTCCAGCAGCAAGTGCTAGGATTGGCCCAATGATGACCAACCTTCCCACGTCGGGAGTGAACAAACCCATGACGCCGATCCAAATTAGGTAAATGGCTAACAGCAACATTCCCAAGTTTCCAGGCATTTTCATAGTGGCCTCCGAGTAGCGCTCAGTTCTTTTTCATGTCGAACGCCGTTGACCTCCACAGGCATTCGAATTTCGCTTTCCGTTTCGATCCGCACATTTTCTTGATGATTTTCCAACCGATGCAATAGATCGAAAGCCTCTTGCATCACACTGTCATACAATGGAGTGCCCGCTTGAAGTTCAGGAATGAACTGCACCAGGAATTTCAGCCGAATTAATGCACTATTTGGAGTCTGATTCACTTCTTCCCCCCGAAGGGCATCGAATTCTCTCTTTAAACTCGGCGCCCCGAAATGAACCGCAACAGGACCATGATGATCGCTACCACGAGCAGGACGTGAATGAAGCCGCCCATCGTCACGCTCGTCACCTGTCCGAGCGCCCACAAAATCAGCAAAACCACAGCAATTGTATATAACATGGCAGTCTCCCTTGAATGTTCTCGATGCACTGAACGTTTTTGACACAAGTACTGTACGATTTTTCCAGATGCCATGCTATGGGGTGAAACCCTATTGTTGCTCTTCTGAAAATCGAAACGGGATGAATCGTTTTTTTCTCCGCTCGGTTCACGGGGCAGGCACGTTGATGACGGTATTTACGAGCGTGGTGGAAGCATTGAGTCCTAGCGCCCGGCCGTTTAGCGTCGTTAACGTGACGTTGCCAGCGGTGGAGAACGTGACGCCGGAAGAGGCGATGATGGTCCCCACCATTGTGCCGCCGCCGGCGGCGTTGATTGTAGCGGCGCTGCCAACCTGCCAAAAGACGTTCTTTGCCCGCGCGCCATTGGTCAGGATAACGCTGCGCGGCGCGCCCGGTCCGCCCACGGTGAGCGACGAGGCCATTTGGAAGACCCACACGGCATTCGCGTTGCCTTGGGCATCGAGCGTCAAATCCGATCCGGTAATCAGGAACGAACCGCTGGCAGATTGATAAATGCCAGAGGGAAGGGTCAACCCGCCCAACTGGCCGGCGCCGGGGTCGGAGCCGCCGGGCATCGACGCCGGAGAAAGCTTGATGTACGCGGCGTTCGCATCGGATGCGGCCTGAGTTGCGATCGCAAATGTCGCGGCATTGCCGCCCACGCCCGCGCCTCCAGGCGTAGGGGGCGCAGTATAAATCCTGCCGTTCACGTGTCCTTTATTGAGCGGCGTTTCGGTATAAATGTCTCCGACACTGTCGTCGAATCCCGTCACGGTCGTCGATGCTCCCGTGGTCCCGATGTCGCCATTGACGACGGTAAAAATCCCCTGATTGGTCATGCCGGAGCCGCCGCCAAACGTTCCGTATGGCGCGGCCGCTCCAAGGGGTACGGGCACTAGCGCTTGTTGCGCACCGGTTGTAAAAGTCCAAACTTTGTTAACCGCCAGTGCATTGCCCGCCAGATCCATGACTCCGGTTGTTACCGTGGCTGTAAATAATGTGCTGGGCGCCAGAGCGCTTTCCGGCGTAAACGTCGCAATCCCGTTGGCGACATCGTATGAAATCATTCCCGTTATGGGTTTCGCACCGGAACCAGGTCCTGCCAGTGTAAAGTTGTCCATATTGATTGTAGCAGGGTCCATGGCCTTATCGAAAGTTGCATTCACCGTTTGGTTGACGGCGACATCTGTGGCGTTGTCGGCGGGATTGGTTGAAATCACATTCGGCGGGGTCGTGTCCGCCACCGTATCCGTCGTAAAGGTCCACACATAATTACATACCAGTGCATTGCCGGATAGATCGGTGGCGCCCGTTGTAATTGTCGCTGTATACACGGTGTTGAGTGTAAGGTTGCTTGAGGGTGCAAAGACCGCGGTGGCACTGTTGGCCGCGTAAGTTGCGATGCCTGAAATAACCGTAGTCCCTTGCATAAGGGTAAAAGTTGCCGTGTTGATCGTCCAGGAATCCATCATCTGGCTAAACGTTGCGCTTAATTTACCGTTTATTGCAACACCCGTGGCCGAATTGGCGGGAATAGTGGAAATCACCGTCGGGGCGGTGGCGCTGGCAATTTTACCGGGGATAAAGTTAGTAAATTTCTTCGGCATCTTTGTGCCATACGCGCCGGCCTTTGCGGCGAATAGAGTGACGTGGGTCGTATAGGTCTGATCGCCGAGCATCACATCGACTTTGACGTGTTCCTCGGATGTGGTGAGCAGCCCAATCAGCGTGGCTTTCGAAAGTCCGAAAGTCATCTTGCCTTTGTTGCTGTCATAGCTGAACTTTCCGGAAGGTATCGTGGTATCTTTTCCCGATTGGAGTTTGCCGGCTTTTGAAGCGATGCTTTTGGTGAGGTCCTTTTCAAGAACAACTTGATCCACGACGTTGGACACGCGGACGCGAACCGTCTTCGCGGCTGATGCGCTCGGAAAAGCAAAGTCCGGATCGCCCAGAAACAATGAAAACAGAGCCGAATCCTTGCCCGCCTTGCCTACTTTAACGGTGGCTGCGGATACCACAAAAGCCGCGCTGCGGTACCCGGAGTTTGCAGTGAATTTGCCGCTTGAGTCAAGGGTCTGGTCCAGGAAGAAGCCCGTTGCGCCCATCTGCACCGCATTGTGGAACATGCCCGGAACCTTGTCCGCGAAGGTTTCGGAAGTTGCGTTGATCGTGATGGTCTGGCCGCTTTCGTCGAGCGTAACCGAAATGGAAGGTATGACGCCTTTGGCGCTCTTGAAAGTGAATTTCGGCTTCGAACCGGAGAATTTCTGGGCGCCGGCGTTTGGGATTTGGATGCTTGGAATAGTTCCGAGACTTGCCAGAAAGCTATCGGTGGCGGGGTTGAAAATATTTACCAAGGTGCGGTCGGCGTTGTAAATGTACTGTGCCTGCCAGGATTGCTTTCCCGAAGCGCTGGCCTTTATTGACTGCTTCTTAATCCATAAGTTGGCGACCTCGGTGATGACTAGGGAGAATGTGGCCGTGTTACTGGCCAGCCCGTTGGAGATTGTCACCGTTACCGGGTATACGCCGACAGCCGTATATATATGTATGCCCAACGTGTCGCTTGAGCCGTCGCCGTAATCATAGGTGGTGGTGATCGGAAGACTCTGCGGGTCTGTTGCGGCCGCGCAAAAGGTTATTGTCTTGCCTACCAAAAGCAAGCCCGAAGTCGTCGGCGCACTGGTAAAAGTAGGCGCTAAGGCAGCCGCTGCGCTGTTGGACCAGAATGTCAGGCACAAACCTAGAAATAACATTGGAAGGACGCTGATGAGCTTCATGTAATTGGAATTCCCCTGCCTCTGTGAGGCTGTTGACAATCGTTTCAATGCTCCCGAGCCGATGCGCCTGCACCGGCCCGGGGTTCCAAGACATTACGATTCACCGGCAATTACCAATTGATATGCACGCCGGGCAGATTAATTCCGCGGCTGCGTTCGCGTTCAACGTAGACGGGGCGCTCTTCAATGACGCGCGGCTCAACCTTCACTTCGGTGGCCGCCGCACGTTCGCCGCGCAGGCGCGTCACGTCGTTGGTCACGACAACAAGGCGCGTTTTGCCGTCTTTGGTCTTCTCAACGACAAGGCTGCCCTTCACGCGCACCATATCGCCTTCGAGGCCCGCATGAAATTTCTTCATGTCGGCATTGCTGTCGTCGCTGAAGACAAGGTCGTAGTACTGACCGTCGGCAACGATGAACATGCCGCCCTTGTCTTCCTGCATGACGCCCTTGACGGTGACTTCGACGTTTGGACCTTCCGCGGCGAACGCGGCCGCTCCGATTGTCATTGCCAGGGCAACTGCCAGAACCATTTTTCCAACCATGTGCAAGTCCTCCTCTTTGATAGATTCCGTATTTCCCAAATTGGGAAGTACAGTCCGAGATGCCACTTCTTATTCAGATCAGCGTTTTTCGATGATGACGGGCTTTTCCGCAGTCGTCTTTTCAACGATGACCGGCTTTTCCACGATCGTTTTCTCAACGATGACCGGCTGTTCCTTATTCCCTTCGACGATGATGCGCTTGGGAGGATTGTTTACGGTGATGTCCCCACAGCCGGTGAAAGCCAAACCAATCAGCATCGCGGAACAGAGCATTACTACTTTACGCATACGAAAATCTCCTGGTGTGTTTCGATTCCACTGTTACATACGTATGCTATGATAAATTTTGACGCATACCTATGGGGTAAAACCCTATTGTGATTTGAGTTACTTCGGCGAACACTTATTGGCCTTGATCACGACGTAGGCATCGTTCTTGAGCAGGCCGCTTTCGTAACCGACCACCACGCACTCGCCGACCTTCAGGTCTTTCAACTCGCGAATGGCTTTGCATTCCTTATCCGTCAGGCTCGCGTGTTTGGATTCGGGCGCCAAGATTTTCGTGTCCTGGTTATAGAAGGGCGTTTCGTCCACGATCACGAGTTTTCCGTCCTTGCCCGGCAATTGGAACGTGATGTCGCGATCCTTCTCCGCTTCCTTTGCGTGCGCGGTTTCCAAGGCGCCCTTCCATTCGAGGCGGATTTGAGAAGCCTGCCGGGCGCGATCGTCCTGCGTCATTTTTTCAGTCTTGTCGTGAATCGTCTTCAGCATTTTTGCGTATTCCGAGGCGTACGGGCGCTTCGTGCCGCGGATGGTGAGCTTGGAGTGGTCGGCGTCGATCGTCAGCAGCACGCCTTCCGCCCAATTGTTGATATTTGAATTGAACGCTTCGCACGAATTTGTGGTACACTCAGTTAGGGCGGCGGAATTAACCATGATTCTTTGCTCCTGGGTATGCGCTGGAAGGCACCGCTTTCCGTATCGACGGGTCGATGCCCGCTTGAATTTGAATCGTGAATGAGTTGGAATCGGTTTTTTGTCGATGCCGATTGGGTTTGTCACCGGAGGCACTATACCGTGCGGGGCGCTCGCTTATCTATGGGGTGAAACCCTATTCCAAGCCGCTGAATGCAAAAAGACACATTCATCGAAATCGCACAAATGCGGGTAATACCCCATATCCTCGTTATGGTGAAAGTCCGACACTACAAGCTGACGCGTTCGAGTTTCACCTATTGTTTGTCGCAAGGGGCGAGCAAGCAAGACAACGCCTTTGACCGGGCAAGAATCAAATGAAAATGATTAGACTTTCGAAAGCGTTATTCCAACCACGCGCGCCGAAGCGGCGCGCGGCGCCGCCATTGGACGCGCCGCGGGTGGGCGCGCAATTGACGCTCTGCCGCGCTCAATTATCGGCGTCGAACAAGCGCTTGCGGCTCGAAGTCGGCCGGCGCAAAGCCGCCGTGGAAAAGCTTGAACACCAGGAACAACATCTTAGCACGCTGCTGGCGCAGTCGCTTCAGATGCAGGAACATTTGCGGCAGCTTTCCCGCGAACTGCTCTGCGCGCAGGAAGAAGAGCGCAAGACGATCAGCCGCGAGCTTCACGACGACATTGCGCAGACGCTGACGGGGATCAACGTCCATCTTGCGACGTTAAAGAACGAAGCCGCGGCCAATACAAAAGGCCTTACAAAGAAAATCGCCAACACTCAGCGGATCGTTAAGAAATCCGTTGAAATTGTCCACCAATTTGCCCGAAAACTGCGCCCAACGATGCTGGACGACCTCGGATTGATTCCGGCGCTGCATACCTTTATCAAAGACTTTATAAAGCGCACGGGCATACGGATCGGATTTACAACGTTTGCCGGGGTCGAACAATTGACCAGCATCAAGCGCACCGTGGTGTTTCGCGTGATCCAATCCGCGCTGACCAATGTGGCTCAGCACGCTCATGCGAAGAGGGTGAATGTGAGCATTCGGGCCGTTCAGGAGTTCGTCTGTCTGGAAGTCAAAGACGACGGCAAATCGTTTCAAGTACAGAAGGTCTTGTTTGCGAAGAAAAGAAAACGGCTGGGTTTGCTTGGCATGCGCGAGCGGGTGGAGATGGTGGGCGGCAGCTTTTCGATCGAATCGGAACCCGGCTATGGCACGGCCATACGCGCGCGGATTCCTTTCAGCAAAGGCACCAAGGTATAAACCGATGAAGCGAATTACTGTTCTGCTGGCCGAGGACCACATGGTCGTGCGCCAGGGCCTGCGCGCAATCTTGAGCGCGGAGAGCGATATTGAAGTCATCGGCGAAGCGGCCAATGGCCGCCATGCGGTGGAGATGACGCGGAAACTGCATCCCGACGTGGTGGTCATGGATATTGCGATGCCGCTGCTCAACGGCCTGGAAGCCACCCGGCAAATTCTCAAACTTTTTCCCGCGGCGAAAGTGCTCATCCTTTCCGCGCACAGCGACGACGAATACATCGACCGCGTGATCGCGCTGGGCGCGGTGGGCTATTTGATCAAGCAAAGTTCCGCCGAGTTTCTCTCGAAGGCGATTCGCGAAGCGCAAAAGGGAAATCTCGTGTACAGCCCGACCGTTTCCAAACGGCTTCAAGCTCATGAGACAAAATCGTCCACGCGCCAGGGCGAGTTCATCACGAACAAAGCGTCGCGTCTCACGTCGCGCGAAGTGGAACTGGTCCAATTGGTTGCCGAAGGAAAAGCGAATAAGCAGATCGCCGTGGAACTCGACATTAGCATCAAAACCGTCGAAAAACACCGGCAGGCGCTTATGCAGAAGTTGGATATCCACGACACGGCGGGGCTGACCCGCTATGCCATTGCCGCTGGGATAATAGAGAATAGCGTCCAGGTGACAATTATCTGAAAATCAAGGGCTGCATGCTCCGCCCCAAAATAGGGTTTCACCACATTTTTTCAAGACAATCACATAGGTAAACGCATCAAGCGAGACGCCTCGATTCGAGGCGTATTTTATCAGCGGGGCAGCGGGTGTTTCATGACAAGTGTGCACGATAAAATAGATTTATTTCCCTTTTCGCGCCAAAGCTTCTTCGCGCCAAAGCTTCGCATCGTCGGCGCGATTCATTTTTTCATAGCACATCGCAATGTTGAGATACGGCTGTGGCGCTTTGTCATTCAATGAAATGGCATCTTTGAAATAGTCAATCGCATCGAGCGGGCGGTTGAGTTGAAGGAGGGCGAGTCCGGCGTTGTTATGGTAGTCGGGGATTTTTGGATTTCTTTCGATGGCCATGACGAAATGCACGAATGCCGAACGGAATTCTGCCATATTCATCAGTTCCAACCCGTGCGTGTCCTCCGATTCGGCGGCAATTCTGTCACTCTCCAGCGCGGCGTGAAGTTTCTGTTCTATCAATTCGGCCTTATTCGCGATCCACCATTTCGCCCATTCTTCGTAGCCACTCGCCCCAAAATTCTTGCCCGTCAGCTTGACCAGGGAACTGTTCGCCGCGCGCATCACGGAATCCTTCTCTTTTATCGACGGCTGTAACCGCTCGATCAAATCCGGCACCGAGACGAAAGCGTCGAGCACGCCGAGGTATTCCGCAGACGTGGCCCGGTCGGATTCGTCCTGCCGCATGTTCTTCAATTGTTTGATGTGATATGCAATCGATGCCGCGAGTTTCTTTTTTTCAGCTTCATGACGCTGTGCGGCCCGCTTTCGCACTTCCGTTATAATGAGGGGCTTCTCTTCATCCTTGGCGGCGTTGACTAGGGCTGCTGCGTCACCGTTCAAGATTTGCTTAATACGTTCGCGTGCAAGACGGTCTTCTTCCTCTTCAGCGATATTCAACGACCGTTGATTTGCCTTCCGCATCGTCTCGGCGGTCTGCGCGGGAGGAGTCGAAGCAGCCTTCACTTCCGGCTTGCATTCAGCGCGTGCGCCTTCGCGCTCGCAACGCTCCGTGCAGCCGGACAACGCCGCGACAACAAGCACCGCCGCACCAAATCGAGCGGCAACTTTCACTCGCGTCAATATTGCATTTTGCATTTTTAATTTTGAATTGCCCTACTTTTCCTTCACGCTGTCAATAATCGACTCTCGCTTCGCGGGTTCAGCCGGGGCCGCCGCTTCGCCGTTCATCAGCTCGCGCATGTGTTCGACCGCCGCGCGGTCTTCCTCGTCGGGGTCCGTGCCGCTGTCGATCAGCACCTTGCGCACTTTCGCTTCAAACTCCGGGTTGGGCACGTAGCCCAGGAAGCGGACGTTGCAGAGTTCCTTCCACGCCGAATGATACTGATCGAGGCCATAATGGCAGATCGCCAGATCGTTGTACACGCGCGGGTCGCGGACGCGCTGCTTCTCGGCTTTCATGCGCGCTTCGTCGAGGTACTCGTAGGCCATCTTGAAATCGGAATGCTTAAGATACTCCTTGCCGATCATCCAGAAATTCGCCCACAGCTTGCCTTCTTTATCCATCTCGGACGCTTTTTTGTACCACGCCTGAGCCTCGATCGTGCGATCCATTCGCGAATAGCAGCGCCCGATGTTCATGTACGGGTCGGGCAGGTCCGGATTCATGCCTTTCGCATCCGAGAAGTATTCGATGGCGTCCAGCGGCCGGCCCATCTGCAGCATCGCGAGGCCGGCGTTGTTGTGGTAATCCAGCACCTGCGGGTTCTTCTCCATGGCCATGTTGAAATGGCCCAGCGCCGCGCCGTACTCGCTCATCTTCATTAATTCCAGCCCGTGCATGTTCTCCGATTCCGCGGCAATCTTGTCGGTCTCCGAGACTTCGTGGCTCTTGTCCTTTAAGAACTCAATCTTGTTTTTAAGCCACCAACTGTCCCATTCTTCGTAGCCCTTCACCCCGTAATTCTTGTTCGTCAATTTGATCAGCGAGCCGTTGGCGGCGCGCATGATCGAGTCCTTTTCCTTGGCCGACGGTTTCAAAACCTCGATCAAGTCCGGCACCGCAACGTACGCGCCCAGCACACCGAGGTACTCCGCGGACGTGGCGCGGTCGTTTTCATCGGCCTTCGGGTTCTTGAGCGTTTTGATGTGATAGGCGATCGACGCCGCCTGCTTCTTCATCTCCGCATCGTGCCGCTTCTTCGCCGCTGCACGCTGCTCAGAGATGGTTTTGTATTTGTAATTGCCTTCATCAGGCGAATCGGTGCCCTTGTCGAACACGGTCGTTTCCGTGGTCGAAGAAAAAGCTGCGGACGTGAGCAGCGCCAGTACAACGGCGCAAAAATGCACGCGGGCGATCATGGCAGACTCCCTGTTTATGGAACGAGTGAACGCCGTATTATAGATATTTTCAGGGGGGAGACAACAAAAAAGTCCGCGGAAATTCGTTAGGAGCGGCGGCACTCTTGCCGCCGTGGTTGCTAAGCGTTCCCACGGCGGCAGGAGTGCCGCCGCTCCCTTGCCGTTAGAACTCCACAACCGCCTTGATGCACCCATTCTCCGGCTTGAGCCAGCCGTCGAACTGCCCGATCATCTCCGTTGCGTGTGCGCGGTGAGTGATCCAGGGCGTGGTATCGACGACGCCGGATTCGATCAGCCCCATGATGCGCTTGAAATCGCTGGCGGTCGAATTGCGCGTGGCCAGCAGGGTCAATTCGCGGCGGTGAAAATCGGGGTCGTTGAAGGTGATGTCGTTGAGCACCAGGCCAACGAAAACCAGCCGGCCGCTGTGCGCGGTGCAGCGGAAGGCGTTCATCATCGAATTGGCGTTGCCGGTCGCGTCGAAGACTGCGGTGGGCAGATCGCCATTCGTGGCGGCTTTGAGTTCCTCGAACGCCTTTTCGATGTTCGATGCGGAGATGGCTTTGTCGATCTTGAATTGCTTCTGACAAAAATCGAGGCGCGCGGGGCTCACATCCATCACGATCAGTTTCACGTTCGCCAAGCGCGCGAATTGGACGGCCGAAAGCCCAATCGGCCCCGCGCCGATGACCAGCACCGATTCGCCGGCGTCCAATTTCGCGCGGTCCACCGCGTGCGCGCCGATGCCCAGCGTTTCGACGAGCGCAAGTTGATCGAGCGAAAGCTTTTCGGATTTGTGAAGCTTGTTGATGGGGATGCGGATGATTTCGCGCATCCCGCCGTCGGTGTGCACGCCCAGCGTCTTCAAGCTCACGCAGCAGTTGGTCCGCCCGCGCCGGCAGGCAATGCATTTGCCGCAATTCAAATACGGTTCGACGCAGCATTGGTCGCCGATTTTGATCTCGCCGGCGTTGCCCGCACTGTTGAGCGCGAGCACTTCAACGCCCAGTTCGTGGCCGAGTATGCGCGGGTACGTGAAGAACGGTTGCCGTCCGCGGTACGCGTGCAGATCCGTGCCGCAAACGCCGACGCGCCGCACGCGCACAAGCGCCTCGCCGGGCGCGGGCGTTTCAGGCGCGGCGGTGTCGCTGAGCGCAAATTTTCCAGGATTGGTAAGTGTGATGGTTTTCATAGTCAAGCGTCCAAATGTTCGCGGCACATTTTAATGGCCGCGGGGAAATACGCAAAGAACAGTCCTGAGTGCTGAGTCCTGTGCGATGGGTGGCCTACCCCAGCGGGGTGGGCGCCGAAGGCGCAAGAAGCTCCTCCTGAACCGCACGCAAAACCGAGATGCGCAAGTTTCAGGAGGAGCTTCTTGTCGCTGCGCAACCCACCCCGCTGGGGGGGTGGGCCACCCACTTCTCATCACCCGTCGCTAATTACACAACACTCAGGACTCAGCACGGAGTCAGGACTTGGCACTCATCGCTGTTTTCTTTCCGCTTTTTCGCTTTACAAACTTGCCTTCGCGCATAGATAGGAGCCTTAGAATTCTTGTCCAGTTTTCGCCGTCACCTTTAATCTCGGAACCAAGGAGGTCCGCCAATGGCCCATGTAACCTGTTCACCCTGCATCGGAACGCACGACACTGCATGCATGAAGGTTTGCCCGGTCAACTGCTTCTACGATATCCCGGTGAGCGACATCGGAGCGACCGGCGATGGAAATATCCTGATCATCAACCCCGACGAATGCATCGACTGCGGCCTGTGCGTCCCCGAATGCCCGGTGTCGGCGATCTTCCCGCTCGACGACGTGCCGGACGGCGAGAAGGCGTTCATCGACATGAACAAGAATTGGTTCGTGGGCAAAGATCAGGCAATCATCGACGCCGCGCGCATCACGCCGTAACGGCGCCGCATTGTTTGGCGTGGTTGACCTCGCAGCCGCAGCGCCTGAAAAAGCAGGCGTTGCGGCTGTATTTTTGTCTGGAGCGGCGGCAGGAGTGCCGCCGCTCCTCTGTTATCGTCCGTGAAGCCTCATGTAAAAATAAATGAGCGAAAGCACAGCGCCGCCGATCAGCATCACAATGCATCCGGCCTCGATCGGCCGCAGCGTTCGTTCCGGCTCTTCATCCGGGCGCATGGTTTCATGGGGATTGGACCGCGCGCGATAAGGCATGTAGCGGTAGCCCCAATTTTGCAATCGCTCCTGCACTTTCGGCGGATATTCTTCCGACCGCGCGCGCGGTTTTAGCGCTCTCAGCACGTTTACGGGATCGGTCCCGAAGCGTTTGTGAAAGGCGTCGATGCTCACTTGAGCTTCCGCATCGTCGCGCTCCGTCAAAAGCCACGCGGCGCCGGCGCGCGCGTAATCCTTCATCGCAAAGAGCACTTCGCCCAGCAATAAATACGCATCTTGATTGTAATCGCCGCGGCAATGCAGCGAGTGCAGGTACCCGTGCAGCCGCTCGCGCGCCAAATCCGGGCGTCCAGCGGCGAGATCGGCACGCGCGCGGTCGAGGGCGGAGGATTTTTTATCCACGGCTGGCCCCAGTGCATTTTAACGAAAACAGCCATTTGTCTGTTGGCATTTGTGATTTGTCATTTGGCATTTTCAAGATGCGGCTTGCGCTTCTGATAAATGACAAATCACAAATGACAAACGTCAAATGACAAATGGCCGTTCACACCGCTCAGTGAAATTCTCAACTTACCGCCGCGCGCGTTTGAACTGGCTGCGCGGCTGCCCGCATCCCGGCTTCACTCCGTGATTGGCTCGCTTGCTGCGCCGGTTCCGTAGCGGCCTGCTTTTCGTTTTCGATGCCATGATCTGTGTTCGTCCTCTCCTAAATTAATTCAAGGGCGGCAGGAGTGCTGCCCCTCCTTTGCGGCTCTGCGTGAAAATTAAACCTCCGACAGCGGCGCCGCGCCCGGCAAAATCGCCGGCTTCTCAGCGACCGCCGCGGCTTCCGGCGGCGGGTACTTCTTTGCGATGAATTTCGCGAAACTCCCCCGCCCGTCGCTTTCCGCCTGGCGCGCGCACGCGTCCCATTCTTCGCGCGACACCATCGTCCGGTCGTAGCGGTCGAGCCGCGAGAGCAAAAACGCATCGCCGGTTTTGACCGCCAACTGCTTGATTTCATTCAACGCGGTCAAATCTTTGGCTTTCTCGAAGAAGTCCAACGCATCCGAATAGCGCTCCGCCGCCAAAAACTCGCGCCCCGTCTGCGTCAACGTCTGAAGCGTAGTCTTTTCATTGTGCAGCAGGTCACGCTTCTTGATATAGTGTGTCGGAAAGGCCACGTCAGCACCTCAAAATGGAGTGCGAATTATAGCGGTCGAGCATCGCCGCGCAATCCTTATTGGTCTGAATTTTACTTGGAATTAATGGAAATTCGAGCGATTCGCGGATAATATATTGCGCGAACGCCGGTTGTCGTCATTTTGGCATACGAGTTTCTTATAGCGCTGCCGCATTTGAAACACTTTGCTCAACTCGCCGTATCGGAAACAGATACGCCCTTGGATGGAGAACATTCTTTTAGTATGAGTACGTCAGTCGAACCCTTGACCGTTCCCGAAGGCTTTCAGGTCGAATACCCGGAGCGCCCCGCGCGCGCCCGCAAGCGCCCCGCCGCCACGCTCGACGCCGGCGCGGAGCACGAAGACTTGTCGCCCGGCTTGGTCGAAGTGCTGTCGAAGCTGGATTTCGCAGGCAGTTCCTCGGCCACATCCACCACTTCAGCAATCGAACACGCCGTCGAATCGCCCACGCTGTCGAATGCCTACATCGACCGTGGCCAGCCGATTCCAGACAGCTACGGTCTCGACCGCCTCGTGGCGCTTGTGCGCGACCCTGAATGGGTCTTCACGTATTGGGAACTCAACGGCGTTACGCTGGAGAGCGTCAAAAAGCAGCGCGGCGCTGAATTCATCGATTCCTGCGCGTGGGTCATGCGCCTGTATCGCGTCGATGAAGACGCCGCCGCCGATTTCGAAATCGATCCCGCCGCTGGCGGTTGGTACGTCCATGTCGGCCGCCCGGGCCGTTACGTCTTCGAAGTCGCGCTGCTATCGCCCGAAGGCGAATGGGTGAGTTTGCTGGTATCGAAGATGCTCGGCGCGCCCTATGCGGGCTTGTCTGATCGCATCGACGAAACGTGGCGCTTGAGCCCTGAAGAAGAAGCCGCGCTTAGCGGCGTGATTCAAGAGGTGCTCGATTTCAACAGCACCAGCAGCCGCGGCGGTTCGCGCGGAGTCAGTTCGTTGGGTGCGTCGCGCCTACGCAGCAGTTTCGGCAGCGTGGTCAGCAGTGGGCGTCTCGGCGGCAGCGAAAGCGCTCGCCCGTTCCTGCAAAGCAGCGGCGCGGTCGGCGGCATCAGCAGTGGCGCCGTCGGTGTGAGCAGCGGCGCAGTCGCCGGAAGCTGGCAATTCCCCGGCGCGAGCGGCCGTGTCCCCGGTTCCGGCGGAATTCCCGGCTCAGGCGGTTCCGGCGGATTCGGCTGGGTCGTCGCACCGAGCGGCGCGCAAGAACCCGTGCTGGTCCGTCCGCAGGTCTTCGCCGACGGTCCGAACTGGAACGCGCAGCCGAATTTGCCCGACCACCGTTCCGGCAAAACGCATCTGTCGCATTTCAAAGTGAAGCTGCCGCGCCTGCTCTACAAACTGCAGGTCCCGAAGCAGACGTGGCCGCCGCTCCTGGCAAAAGTCGCGCTGAAAAAAGTATCGTAGTCTGAATCCAACCCAACAAAGTGGAGCGCCGGCTTCCAGCCGGACCGGTTCACCGCCCCGACCTCGGCCGGCTGGAGGCCGGCGCTCCGTTTTTTTATTTGGCGCAAGAGTTTTCTTCACGGTATAAGTTGCGCAATTCTTCGCGTCAAAAATTTCCGCAGCTTTACGGTGAATTATGCGCACCGTTCTAATCGTCTGCTCGTATCTGCTCGCCGCCGCCCTCGGTTTTGGCCTGTGCTATTGGAAATTCGTCCCCGCTCAATCGCCAAAAACTCTGCATCTCGACATTACCGACGGCGGCATCTACCGTGTCCGCTCCGTCGTGGACGGCGACACCATCGTCCTCGAAAACGGCCTGCATCTGCGCTACAACGGCATGAACGCGCCCGAAACCATGCGCTGGTACAAAGACTATTCGCCGATGTCCAAAGAGGCGACGGCAAAGAATATCGAATTGGTCGAAGGCAAACGCATCCGGCTGAAACTCGGCACAGATCCCATCGACATGCATGGCCGCGTCGTCGCTAATATTTTTGTCGTCCCCGACGACCCCAACCAGCCCGAAATCGAAGTCCGCGAGCTGATGGTCAAACAAGGTTTCGCGAAAGCGATGGGCCTGGGAGTGTCGAAAGAAGAATTCGCGACGATCAAATCGTGGGAGAACGAAGCGAAAGCCGCGGAAGTCGGCATCTGGGGCGTGAAGAACGAAGTCAAGCTGCGGGAGGAAGCGAAGCTCTTCTGCGCTTCAAGCAACAGCAAAATCTACCACCGCAGCGAGTGCAACATCGCCAAGCGCATCAGCGCCGCGAACCTGCACGAGTATGCAACGGCGGAAGAGGCGGAAGCGGTCGGGTTAAAACCATGCGCGACTTGTTTGGGGAGGAAGAAGTGAGTACAATTCAGGCCAGGAGAATGATCGTATGTCTCAAACAATTGATGTCGTCGATAACGACAAATATGCGGAAAAACTTGCTCGCGCCCATTTCCAGCTTGAGCCCGGAATTTCATTGATCGCGCAACTCGAATCTTCGAACGATGCGGAGTCCGACGAACCGTTGAAGCTGCTGGAAGTAAATTCAAATAGTCTTCCGATGGGATTGCATCCCGTTCAATTTCCGCCTGTGGTTGACGCCGGAAGATGGCATCCGTCGGTGATCATTCTTGAAGTTGCGCCCGAAGAATTTAAAGAGATTCAAAAAAATCCCGCGCTGCTCCCCAACGGATGGCGCATGGGCCGCCAATTTAAACGCACGCAAAAAAGGCAGGCGAGATGGCATCCGCGAAAGAATGGTCGCTAGCCTATGCCAAACAGGCGCGAGCCGATTTCAACGCGCGGGTTTGTTTATTCGACATGAATCGAGGAGCGATTCGCACTCCGCCCGGCATTGCGGTTCCGTCGTGTCATCACCTCATGCTTTTGCAAATGTCCTGCGAAAAACTCTGCAAGGCGCATTTGTGTGCGAAGGGCACCAATCCCGACGACCTAACCGGCTCGCATGCTTATGTTGCCAATGTGCTGCCCACAATCTTTCGAATGCAGTTTGCACGTCATTTCGATCGAAACCTTCGCTCCCAAGCCAGATTTGTCCGAAGAGTAAGCCACCTTGCAAGGCAAATTGAGTTGCTTGCGCCGGCGGTTCGCGATGGCGGGAGACGGATGGACAACTGCGAATATCCCTGGGAGGATGCCGCTGGGCATGTTGTCGTTCCGGCGGAGTATTCATTCCCCAATATGAATATACTCAAGGTACACGAAGGCGTTCTTTTTCTAAAATTGATCGAGAAGTCAATCGATCAACTTTGCGTTCGATCCCCTTCGCTATGAATCCAATGTACAGCGAAATCATTGACGTCGCCGTCATCGGCGCCGGCGGCGCCGGATTCCTCGCCGCCATCGCCGCCGCGCGCGCGGGGGCGAAGACGGTGCTCTTCGAGCGCATGAAAACGCCCGCGAAGAAAATCGTCATCTCCGGCGGCGGGCGCTGCAATTTCTCGAACACGCTCGATGCGCGCAAATTCGTGCGCCTTTTCGGCGACAAGAACGCCTCCAAGCTCGGCAACGCGCTGCGCGCGTTTTCGAACGACGACCTCATCGCGCTGCTGAAAAATTATGGGGTCGAAGGCCAGGTCGAACGCAACTATCGCCTCTACACGAAAAGCGGCCGCGGCGCCGATGTCGTAAAAGCGCTCAGCGCCGAATTGCAACGCGCTGGCGGAACGCTTGAACTGCAAGCGCGCATCACGAGGATTCAGAAGCCCACCGCGGAAAATGGCGCGGACGTTTTCGAACTCCACGGAAGTTTTCACGAAATCGAAGGCGTGCGCCGCGCTAAATGCGTGATCGTCTGCACCGGCGGCTTAAGCTATCCCGTCACCGGCTCGACCGGCGACGGCTACGCCTGGGCGCGCGAGTTCGGCCACTGCGTCACGCCGCTCCGTGCCGCGCTCGTCGGCCTCACCGCCGCCGAGCCATGGACGAAATCGCTGCAAGGCCTCGCGTGGCCCGACGCGCACGTTTCCCTATGGCCAAATTCGCCGCTACAGGGCAAGCCGCTCAACGTTGAGCGCGCCGAAATCCTTTTTACACACTTCGGCATCTCCGGCCCCGCGATTCTCGACACCTCGAACGCCTTCGTCGCGTCCGGCCTGCCAAAAGCGACACTCACGATCGACTACTTTCCAGACGAGCCGCGCGAGAAGCTCGACGCGCGCCTGCTGGAGCGGTTCAAACAATTTCCGAACCGCAGCCCCGCGCGCGCGCTCGAAGGCCTGATGCCCGTGCGCCTGCTCGACCACTTCGAACAGCAACTCGGCGCGGACGGCCAAACGGCGGTGTGCCGCCTGCCCAAAACCGCGCGCCTGAAGCTGCTCGATCTGCTCAAATCCACGCGCCTGACTGTGACCGGCACGCGCGGGATGGAATTCGGCGAAGTCACCGCTGGCGGCGTCGAGTGGGACCAGATCGATCCGGCCACGATGGAATCGAAGCTCACGCCGGGCCTGTTTTTCGCAGGCGAAATTCTCGACCTCGCAGGCCGCTGCGGCGGATTCAATTTGCAGGCGGCGTTTTCGACGGGGTATTTGGCGGGGGAATGCGCCGCGAAGAAGATCGTGGCGCGTTAATTCTCAAATAGGCGTGCCAGGCCGCTCAACGCATAGCCGAGCGGAAAACACAACAAGCCGATGCGCAGCGGCCAATTTAATATGGACAAACTGATCCCGGCGTCGTGTCCGAAGAATAGCGCCTCGTCGATGTAGCCACATAGGGCAAAAAAGTTATCGTAACATACGATCACAATCGAGATCGAAACCAGTGTTCCGACCGCGATCACGCCCAGGCTTTTGCATAACAATCCCGCCGCAAACGCGATTTTAACATGGCTTCGGCTGTGGCCCTTGCGCGCGGCAAAGAGGAGGCAAAAAGTAAATCCCGCGGCGAGTGTAAGCGCCACACTCACGCCGGATGGAAGGAACGACCGTGGCCAGACAGCGCGGTACGCCGCCATGCACAACGCCGCGAAAAATGAAATCGCGATCAAATCGACGAGCGAGAGATGCCAATGCCCGCCGAAGCTTTCGGGCGCGGCGCGGTGGCATTTGATCAGCGTGCCGGCCGAAACCGCCGAAAGCAGCAGCGTGCATACTGGCCACCAGTAAACAGACATTTCAATTGGGCCTGGCGGGCCATATTGCAGGCACAGCAGTGCAAAAGTCAAGCTTCCGCCAAAGCCTGCGGCCAGCATAAACCAACACACGCTTTTGAGGTGCTGGCGGCTCATGGCGCGACCGCCTCCGCTTGCACACGCGCGAGGCGCTTCTTGGCCCAATGAAGCAGCAGCAATCCGACGGGCAGGCTGAGCAGCGCGAGCCGGATTGCAAGCAAGCTCCACGCTGGCATTGCTATTCCAACTCTGTCCCCGCCTCCAACGATCCACCAGCACTCCGCAAGCACCGCCGAAAGCGCACTCCAGAGCCGATCTGAAAGCGGGCCAAATAAACTCATGCTTGCGAACAGTGCAAAAACGCTGGCAAAGTTGATCAAAATTGCGCCTATCGTCATCGTTCCATAAAACGCCAGCGCCAACGCCAGCGCGTAATGAATTCGCAAAAGCAGCGCCCCGCATCCCATTCGTGCTGCGAACAACAGACAGACCAGAAATCCAATACTCAAGAGCATCGATTGCCGAATGCCGACACGAATAAACGTGTTGCGCCCGGCTAGGTACCAGAGAGACATGATTACCGCGGCGAAGAGCGCAACCGCGTAAAAATCAAGAATCGAAAGATGCCACTTTCCCGTCCAATTCGGCGGCTCGCGGCGATAGGCGGCACGCAATCGGAAAATGGCGAGCGGCAGCAGGATTAACGCCGCGATGGCAACTCCGATGGTCCATGCACTGAAATAACTATCGAGTCTGTTGTGCAGCATAATGGCGGAGGCTATGTGATTGACGATCTGCCCCGCGCTCACGGCAAACACCACCCACCAGAATTTCTTCACGGCCGATGTTTTCATCAAAATATGCTACTCGCTGTTCCTCTTCTTCGCCTCCAACAACCGCTGCATAGTCTCCTCCGGCGCGTTTTCCATCTGTTTGGGCACGTGCAAAAAACTCTTCGTAAACCAGGTTAACACGCAGCCCGTGACCAGACTCAGCGCGCCGAGCAGATACAGGCCCAGCGTGCGCAGACTGGCCAGCGACCTGCGGGGCAGGCCGTCTCCGTCGAGCAGATGCGGGTCCGGTTCGGGCGGGCGCATTTCGACAATGACTGGCGAGAACAATCCAATCACAATGAACAGCACGCCCAGCGCGCCGAGCAGGCGCATGCGCGAAAGCTCGTGGCCCATGCGCGCGTTTTTCAACACCAGCGCCGTAAAACACAAACCCATCAGCAGCGCCAGCAGCACGCCCACGAGCATCGTTTTGCGCGAACAAAACTCATTGGCCATCAGCATCAAGAGGCCGGTGACCCACGAGCAGATCAGCAGCTCGCGCAGCGTCACCTGCCAGCGGCCTTGCAGCACGGGTGCGCGCGGTTCATCGTTGGAATCGGGCAGCGGCATAAATGTGATGCAGGCGCGAAGCCTGCCCCTCAATGATGCAGGCTGGAAGCCGGCACCACAACGCTCATGCTGGAGCGCCGAAGCGGCTTGTCAATGGCAGATGAGCAGCGCCACTCCCGCCAGCAGGAACAATTGCACGACCACGCCGGCCATGATCGTGAAAATGATTCCGATCATGAGTGCGAAGGCGGCAACCCATTTCTCCACCCCAGTAATGGTCACGTCCGTGCGCGACACAAACAGCATCGACGCGGCGTAGGCCAACACGATCAACAGCGAGGACGCCGCGCCCACTCGCGCAAAACTCTCCGGCGAGAGCTCGCGCACCGCCGCCATCGTCGCGCCCGCAAAGAACACAATCGCGAGCAAATCGCTCAAGCGCAATTGCCAGCGGCCGGTCCATTGCGCGGGCGTTTCGGCGTACAGGCGTTTGAGATTGCGCACGGCGGCAATCCCGAGAAGCACTTCGCCGAAAATCCAAATCAGCACAATCGGGGACACCGCGCCCAAACCCGAATCGAGCAGCGCGATTATGCCCGCGGCGCAGCCGATGAGCGTCATCCCGGCGCACGACGCAAGCAGAAACCACCAGAACGCTTTGGAGTTTTTCATGGCGCGCGCGGTACCGGATTGCGTCGGAATTATCGGTAGAATAATCGAATCATCGCCATAAGTACAAAGAGCTGCACAAAAAAGCCCAGCCCGCCGAAGATGACCGTCGCGCCGAGCCAGCCCAGTGCTTCAAACCATTTGTCCAGCGTGCCCTTGCTGCCCGTGCGCGCCGCGAACAACAGCGCCGCGGTCCACGCTACGCCGATGCCAAACGAAATTGGCACTCCTTCGTAAAGAAAATGATCGCGCTCCAAATTGTCCTGCGCGTTGGATAGCATCGCCGCTTTGAAAAGCGCCATGCTCAGCCCGGTCAGAATCACAATCGAAAGCAAATCGATCAGCGACAATTGCCAGCGGCCGGTCCAGCCGGACGGTTCTTCGCGGTAGCAGCGCCGGAGTTTGAAAAGAGAAAGCGTGACGAGCAGCGCGTCGAGCGCGAACCAGAGCGCGAAGAGGTATCCCTCGCCGTGGTTGTACCCAAACAGCAGATTCCAGACGAAGCAATAGCCCATCACCGCGCACACGACGGCGCTGGAGACGAGCAGCAGCCACCAGTTGAGTTTGCGGGTGGAGGGGGGCATGATGCAGCATCAACGCGACATCTTGACAGGCACGATTTCAACCGGCGGGGCTTCAAGTTTGCCGGTCCAGGCTTGGACGGGCTTGCGCTCGCATTCGCCTTTCGTCGTCAAATTCTCGCACGAGATCACGACCGAGCATTTCCCGCTCGGCAGACCGTCGGCTTTTCGCAGATTGATCCAAGAATGTTGCGGATGAAGGAATACAGTTTTTCCTGGTGCGAGCCGCTCACAGTACATCGTCAGCGAACGATCAGTATCGCGTTTCCACAAGACAATCTCGCTGATTTTGCCGTTTGAATCGGTCACCTGCGCTTTAACGAAATCATACGTCATTGGAGACGGAACATAGATATCTTTGTCGGTCGTGTTATTGACGGCGAAGATCAATGAACACCGATCGTCTGACGCCTTGTAACATTCCTTCGCCCACGCTTTCAATCCGTTGACGGGTGCCGACCATTTGCGTGCCGCCAGTTCACGCAGAGTTTTCTTAACCGTATCGAGTTCACGCATGTCTGAAAGATCATGGCTGCGCGAGGCAATTTTTTCACCGCCCTCCGTAAGAATCAGCCAAATGCCCGAATCGCCTACGCGACGCGTATGAATAATGGTGGCTGTGAGAGCGCCGAGGCGAATTGGAACAACGAACTTAATGGATTCCGCCTGCGCCCCTTTCAAATTTTCTTTGATCGCAACCGTGGCAACGCCGTAAATCGTGGGGACGAAGTAATGAGTTGCACTAGGCTGCACGAAATCGCTTTCCTTAATCTCGATGATTTCGCCGACAACAACATGTTCGGCAAGATCGAGCTGCGCCTCAAATGGCTCGCTGCCTGAGCCGGCAAAGGCACTAATTGGATGCAACAGGACCAGGCAGGCCATCGCGAATATGGAACGACCCTTCATAGCGCCCTCCCGGCGATTACCGTCTCCCCGCCTTGCTTGCCTTCCTTCGCACCTCTGTGCCCCAGCGTGAAAAAAGCTACTCCCCTCCCGCCGCCAAATACACCTGCCCGCCCCGCTGCTTGAATTCTTCCGCCTTCTCCTCCATCCCGCGCTTGAGCGCCTCCTCTTCCGCCAGCCCCAGCGCATCGGCGTAATCGCGCACGTCCTGCGTGATTTTCATCGAGCAAAAATGCGGGCCGCACATCGAACAGAAATGCGCGGTCTTCGCGCCTTCCTGCGGCAGCGTTTCGTCGTGGTACGCGCGCGCGGTGTCGGGGTCGAGCGACAGATTGAACTGGTCCTCCCAGCGGAATTCGAAACGCGCTTTGCTCAGCGCGTCGTCGCGCGTCTGCGCGCCGGGGAAACCCTTCGCCAGATCGGCGGCGTGCGCGGCGATTTTGTACGCGATCACGCCCTCCTTGACATCCTCGCGATTGGGCAGGCCGAGGTGTTCCTTTGGCGTCACGTAGCAAAGCATCGCGCAGCCGTACCAGCCGATGTTCGCCGCGCCGATCGCGCTGGTGATGTGGTCGTAGCCCGGCGCGATGTCGGTCGTGAGCGGGCCGAGCGTGTAGAACGGCGCTTCGTAACAATCGCGCAGCTCTTTGTCCATGTTTTCCTTAATGAGCTGCATGGGAATGTGGCCCGGGCCTTCAATCATGACTTGGACGTCGTGCTTCCACGCGATCTGCGTCAGCTCGCCGAGCGTCTGCAGTTCGCCGAATTGCGCGGCGTCGTTGGCGTCGGCGATCGCACCGGGGCGCAGGCCGTCGCCGAGACTGAAACTCACGTCGTAGGCTTTCATGATCTCGCAAATTTCGTCGAAGTGCGTATAGAGGAAACTTTCCTGATGGTGCGACAGGCACCACTTCGCCATGATCGACCCGCCGCGCGAGACGATGCCGCAGACGCGGCGCGCGGTGAGCGGGATGTAACGCAGCAAGACGCCCGCGTGGACGGTGAAGTAATCGACGCCCTGTTCAGCCTGTTCGATCAGCGTGTCGCGGTAAATTTCCCAGGTGAGTTCTTCGGCTTTGCCGCCGACTTTTTCAAGCGCCTGATAAATCGGCACGGTACCGATGGGCACCGCCGCGTTGCGGATGATCCATTCGCGCGTTTCGTGGATGTTGCGGCCGGTCGAAAGGTCCATGATCGTGTCCGCGCCCCAGCGCGTGCCCCAAACCATTTTTTCGACTTCCTCTTCGATCGACGACGCGACCGCCGAGTTGCCGATGTTTCCGTTGATCTTCACACGGAAATTGCGGCCGATGATCATCGGCTCAAGCTCCGGATGATTAATATTCGACGGAATGATCGCGCGCCCGCGCGCGACTTCGTCGCGCACGAATTCAGCCGTGATTTGATCGGGAATCGCCGCGCCCCACGAGTCGCCGCGATGATGGACGGGGAAGCCCATTTTCTTCAGTAACGCCTGTTTTTCGCGCTGAAGCTTAGGATCCCACAGCGCGTTTTCGCGAATAGCGACGTATTCCATTTCCGGCGTGACGATGCCTTTGCGGGCGTAGTGCATTTGCGAAACGTTGCGTCGGCCTTTGGCGCGCAGCGGCCGCTTTTGTGGTGCGGGCGGCCCGCCTGCACGGTCAAAGCTGAAGCGCAGGTGATCAATCTTCCGATCCGCGAGTCGCGCCTGCGTATAAGCGCTCGTCTCCGTACTCAATTCTTCGGAATCGCCGCGCGCTTTGATCCATTCTCCGCGCACGGATTTCAGTCCGCGCCGAATATCGATGGCGACGTCAAGGTCCGTGTAGGGCCCGGACGTGTCGTAGACGGTGATGGCCGCGTTGGGCGTGTGCTTCTCGCCGTCTGGCGCATGGATGATCGTCGGACCGACGGCGATTTCGCGCATCGGGACGCGGATGTCGGGATGGCGCGTGCCCTTCACGTAGATCTTCTTCGACGCAGGCAGCGGGCCGCAACTGATCTTGGCATCTTCCGCGGGGGCGGTGTCGGCTTTTTTGTTTTTGATGACGGCTTCGGCGATGGTGGTCATGGGTGTTTCCTCTTTAAAAACTCTCACGCAAAGGCGCAGAGGCGCAAAGTAAGGCGCAAAGAACGGCAAAGAATGAAAGGAGGAAAGAGCGTGGGCGCCAAAGTGTGCGATCGAACGCGGGGGCGCGAATCGTTCTTTGGTCAGCGCACTTGCCTCCGCCAGCATGATCTGGATCAGGTTCCGAGGGTTCTCTCAGGTGCGCGAATTCTTCGCGCGCCACCCCTAGTGCTCTGGGCGTATTTGGTTGTCTGGGAGAAAGCGTAGCACATTCGAACCGCGACCGCAAGGGAGCGGTGGAGATTCAAGATTCGCGGCGCAGTTCGCCGGCTACTTCGGCCCGCCCTTGTCCGCCGCGACGCGCGCGCGCGGATTGAAGCACCATCGCCCACCTGCCTGTTTTTCGAATTGCATAAACGACTTGTCGTCAATCGAAAAGCGCACGTACGCAATGTCGCCGTCTTTCCCTTCCACTTTTTTGCTCTTGTCGATTTTGGCGATGAGCGCGAGCGTGGTTTTTCGGCCTTCGACTTTCGCCGGTTCGGTCTTGCTGGCGGCCACGGCGGCTTCGAGCGTTTTGTATTTGTCGAGCGTGCGTTTGGTCGAATCGGGCGTCACGACCCAGGTAATGAAATAGGCGTAATCTTCAGCCTCCAGAGCTTTCGCCATCGTATCGAGTGCATGCTCGGCGGTGTCCTGCGGGTATTTTTCAGGATCGGGCTTGGGTTCGTCGAGCGCGGAGGCACTGAATGCGCCGACGATAATTACGAGGATAATCGCAAAGCGGCCTAACATGATCTTTCCCCCCGGAAGATTAGCACATGGTAATTGCAAGCGGGCAAATAGAAAATGCCAAATGACAAACGACAAATGCCCAATGACAAATGGGATCACTCCCCGGCTTCGCCCTGAAATTCCTCCGGCGGCCACCAGGTGAACGCGCGTTTGTTGTCGATCAAACCCCAGCGCGAGATGAAACCGCGGCAGTCGATGTGCACGTGGCTGCGCACGGATTCGTCGCCGCTCCATTCGTACAGTCCAATGCCGCCGGGGACGACGGCGCCTTCGAGCTCCAATTCGCGGCAGGCGTTGGCGATGATCAGGCCGTCTTTGCGGTCGAGCTTGCCGTCGCCGTTGAGGTCGTCCATATGGTGGTCGTTGTTTTCGTCGATGTAAATGTCGATGCCATCACCGTAACAATGACGGCTGTACGCGGCACCGTGGATCTGGCGGTTGTAATCCGGCGTGCGGAAACCGCTGGTCACGGCGAAGCGCGTTACCTTCACTCCTTTCTGGCGCAGGCGTTCGCGCAGCTTGACGAGCTTGTCGATCAATTCCATGCGCAGCGGCAGCACATCAGTGTGGCGTTCAGTGGTGAAAACTTTGTGGCCGTCTTTGTCCGTGTAATCTTTGAACGCGATCAACTGCCCCAATTCAAAATCGGGACCGAGGCGCAGCTTCGCGGTTTCCGGCGTGAGTTGCGCGAAGAAGCGCGGGACTTGATAAAGGCCCGCGTGTTCGCGCACGAGTTTCGACGTGGATTTGGTTGGATCGAGATAGCCGCCGATGGATTTGCCGTTGACGCTCAGCAGCGTGCGGTCGCCTTTCGCGCTGATTTCGGCTTCGGCGAGGACGAGGATGTCGAGCGCGAGCGGCGGTTGTAATTCGGAGCTTGAACTGGCAGGCGCGAGATTGCCGCTCCTTTGCGCTCGCGGTTCGTTCGGCGATGAATTCCACGTGAGGTGGTACAAGCCCGGTTGGCGCGGCGTGTGAAGAATCTGTCGCGCGGCGCTGGGGTCAGTCGAAATGCGACCGCCATTTTGAAGCCACATTACTACGCTGCTCTCGTCAAATGCGCCGCCAATTTCAGCCGGCTGAGCCGCGACGGAGAAATCTGCGCCCGGCGGTACAAAGAGCGGTTTGTTCAGCGGATGAGTGCCGGCGAATTGCGGCGCTCCGCCCAAATTGTTTCCAAGCAGTTCAATCTGCCACTCATTCATGGTGGTGGCGGCCGGCTGCGAAAGGGAAGGCGATGACGCGCTACTGGATGAGCGATGAAATAAAAGCGACAGCATCCACATCGCAAATAAAAACGCGGCCGCGCCGCCGGCGATGAGCCAGACTTTTCGCGGAATCGCGCGGACAGAATTGACAAGCTGAAGTTGCATTGAGGCCCCCCGTGCCGGATAGTTGCGACCCATAATGTATCGGCACGCGGAATGTCCTGGTTGAGTGTGCACGTGACTGGAAAGCAAATCGCAAAAATTTCCCCAAACCAAATCTTCACCTCTCGCTTTGCCAGTGTACACTTAATGCAGACTTGGCATCGGGCGCCCCACTCGTGATTCGCATGATTCGTTTTATCCCACTGTTCGTTTTCGCATCCGTGTGGTTCGCCCACGCCGCCGAGCGCCCCGTCGATTTCAACCGCGACATCGCACCCGTTCTCTCGAACACCTGTTTTAAATGCCACGGCCCCGACGGCAAGGAGCGCAAGGGCGGCACCAAAGCGCACCCGTTGCGCCTCGACACGGAAGACGGCGCGACGGCGGATTACGCCGGCTCGATTCCGATCGTGCCCGGCCATCCCGAAAAGAGCGCGCTTGTCGCGCGTGTGACGAGCACGGACGCCGATGAAATTATGCCGCCGCCAAAGAGCGGCAAGTCGCTTAATCCACAACAAATCGAACTCCTGAAAAAGTGGGTGGAGCAAGGCGCCAAATACGCGAAGCATTGGTCGTATGTGAAGCCCGCGCGCCCCGCATTGCCGGAAGTAGGGCGCGTCTCCGGCGCGCCCGATTGGCCGCGCAACGGCCTCGACAATTTCATCCTCGCCCGCCTCGAAAAAGAAAACCTCAAGCCCCAACCCGAAGCCGACCGCTATGCGCTGATTCGCCGCGTCTCGCTCGACGTCACCGGCCTTCCGCCGACCATCGAAGAAGTCGATGCGTTCGTGAACGACAAAAGCCCCGACGCCTACGAAAAACTCGTGGACCGCTTGCTGGCGAAACCGGCGTACGGCGAGCATTGGGCGCGCCTGTGGCTGGATCTCGCGCGCTACGCCGATTCCGGCGGCTACGCCAGCGACACGCCCCGCACGATATGGGCCTTCCGCGATTACACGATCAAATCGTTCAACGAAAACAAGCCGTTCGACCAATTCACCGTCGAACAAATCGCCGGCGATTTGCTCCCCAATCCAACCGACGAGCAACTCATCGCCACCGCCTTTCACCGCAACACGATGACCAACACAGAAGGCGGCACCACGCGCGAAGAATTTCGCAACGCCGCCGTCGTCGATCGCGTCAACACCACCATGGCCGTGTGGATGGGCACCTCTTTCAATTGCGCGCAATGCCACGACCACAAATACGACCCGCTGCCGCAAAAAGATTACTTCCGCTTTTTCGCAATTTTCAACAACAGCGAAGACGCCGACCGCGCCGACGAAGAACCGACGTTTAAATTCCTCTCGCAGCAACAGGTCGAGCAGAAGCGAAAGCTCGAAGCGGAGCTTGCCGCGCTCGAGTCAAAATTGACGACGCCCACGCCCGAAACTCTGAAAAGCCAGGCCGTGTGGGAGAAAAACTTTCCGCTCGAATTGAAATGGACGCCGCTGACGGAATCGTCGATCGGCATTGCGGTCGACGGTGGAAAAACGACCGACACAGTTTCGGGAAAACTCGGCGCGGATGTCAAACGCATCAACGCCATCCGCATCGAAGCGCTGCCCGGCGGCGCGGCGAAAAATGAAAAATCTGCCGTCGTCACGCGCGTACATGCGTCAATTGTTCCGCCTGCGGCAACAAGCATCGAAGGGCAGTTCGTGCGCGTCGAATTGTCCGGCAAGGCGACCCACTTGATGCTCGCTGAAGTGCAGGTCTTCAGCGGCGGCGAAAACGTGGCGCTCAAAGGAACCGCGTCGCAGATCAGCACCGATTACGGCGGTGACGCGAAGCGCGCCATTGACGGCAACACCGACGGCGATTACTTCAAATCGAATTCTGTTTCGCACACGGGCATCGGCGACAACTTGTGGTGGGAAGTCGATCTGAAACGCGAGCACGCTATCGAAGGCATCACTGTGTGGAACCGCACCGACGGCGGCAACGGCGCGAAGCTGAAAGACGCACATGTGATCGTGCTGGATAAAACTCGCAGCGAGGTATGGCGCGGCGAAATCAAAGACCCGCCCTCGCAGAGCAAGGCGCTCGACACCGGCGGCGCGCGCACGATTCAATTCGCATCTGCGCTCGCGGACGCCGAGCACAACGGCTACGACGCCGACGCCGTCGTCCGCGACGCTGACCCGAAAAACGCGAAGAACGCCAAGAAAAATCCGAAAGCCGACAAGCCCGGCTGGAACATCAATTTTGCCGACGGAAAAACGCACGCGCTGACGCTGATTGCATCCGCTCCGGCCGATGTGCCCGCGGGCGCGACGCTTCATGTCAGCATCCTTCAGGACGGGCTGCGCAAACTGGACGATGATCTTAAAGAACGCTTCCGTATTTCAACAACGTCCGACGCGCGCGCCGCGGAATGGTCCCGCACACCGGAAAATGTCGTGCAAGCAATCGTTGTTTCGCCGGACAAACGCAGCCCCGCCCAGCGCGATGAATTAACCCACTTCTATCTCTCAACCCTCGCGCCCGAATTGAAAACCGAGCGCGCGAATCTCGTCTCGCTTAAAAAGCAGCTCGACGAGATGAAACCCAACAGCGTCCCCGTCATGCGCGAATTGGCCGGCGACAAGCGCCGCAAAACCAAAATCCAATTCCGCGGCAATTATCTTTCTCTCGGCGACGAAGTCAGCGAAGGTGTGCCCGCCGCGTTTCATCCGCTCGCGCCCGGCGCGCCGGTCAATCGCTTCGCGCTCGCGAAATGGCTCGTCGATGAAAACAATCCGCTCACGCCGCGCGTCATCGCCAACCGTTATTGGGAACAAGTCTTCGGCATCGGCCTCGTGCGCACGAGCGAAGAGTTCGGCTCGCAAGGCGAACCGCCGTCCAACCCGGAGTTGCTCGACTGGCTCGCCACCGAACTGATCGCGCAAAAATGGGACATGAAAAGATTCGTGAAGCTGCTGGTCACGTCCGCCGCGTACCGCCAATCGTCGAAGGTCACGCCCGAATTGATCGAGCGCGATCCCGACAACCGCCTGCTCTCGCGCGGCCCGCGCTTCCGAATGAGCGCCGAAATGGTCCGCGACCAGGCGCTCGCGTGCAGTGGATTGCTGAGCTCAAAAATGTACGGGCCGTCCGTCAAACCGCCGCGCCCGTCCGCCGGATTGACGGCCGCGTTCGGCGGAAATCTCGATTGGGAAACGAGCAAAGGCGAAGACAAATACCGCCGCGCGCTCTACACCGAAGTCCGCCGCACCGCGCCGTACCCTTCGACCGCAACCTTCGACGCGCCCAGCCGCGAAATCTGCACGCTCCGCCGCGTGCGCACGAACACGCCGCTGCAAGCGCTCGTCACGCTCAACGATCCCGTCTACGTCGAATCCGCGCAAGCGCTCGCCCGGCGGATGGCCGCGTCCGCCGGCTCGCCGCGCGAAAAAGCAGTCGTCGGTTTCCGCGCCTGTTTGGCGCGCCCGCCGAACGAACTGGAATTGGACCGGCTCATTAAACTTTACGATGAAACGCACGTGGCATTTTTAAAGGATCTGAAGAGCGCAACGAGCCTTGCGACTATGCCGCTTGGCCCAGCGCCGGCCGGTGCGGATGTTGCCGAATTGGCCGCGTGGACGACGGTGGCGAATGTGATGATGAATCTGGACGAATTTTTGATGAAACGGTGATCACATGGGAGCGCCGCGAAAATTTCAATTTTCTCTGAGCACGCTGATGATGGCGGTCATAACAGCAGGCGCGCTGATCGGACTTTACATTTCGCAACGACGGATAAATTTGTTGGAATCGGAACTCAAGCCGTTGCACGACGACACTGTGCCCCCGAATGCGAGTGCGAAACAACTGGTGGATTTATTGGCATCACCGGTTGTGGCAAAGTACACAACCGGAGCGTCGCCCGCTCCTGATTACATTCATCCCCGCGTGCAGAAGGCGAAGGATAGGCTTATCGAAATGGGAACTGAAATTTATCCGGAATTGGCGGAACACATGTATGACGACAGATATTCATACTCCGACCACGATGTATTTTTGACGAACCAAAATGTCGGGTCGGCGATTAGAAAAGTCATGGCGATGGGAGTCGAATTTTATGGATATGGCTATAACGCCCGTATGGGTCCCAAGGCTAGTGGGCCGCACCCGTGGTTTGTTCAATTCATAAATGACGAATACGCGGATGACTATGCAAAGTACGCGACCCATGCCAAAGGACGCCCGAAAAAAGAATTGATGAAGGAGTATATAGAATGGGCGATCAAAATTGAAAAAGGATATGGATTTGCCGATCAAGTTGAGCAGAAAAAAATCCTGGGGAAGTACGAAGAAAAGTTGGCGGAATTGAGTCAGCCTTAAGCTCTGTTGGGAATGTGCAATGGAATCGAACCTCGAATTACTTCAAACGCGTACTCGCCGCCATTTCCTCAGGCAAAGCGCCGGCTTGAGCCTCGGCGCCATCGCGCTCAACGCATTGATGGGCGACGCCCGCGCCGACGGCGCCAATCCGCTCGCCCCGAAGAAGCCGCACTTCACGCCCAAAGCGAAGCGCATGATTTACCTGCACATGTCCGGCGGCCCGCCGAATCTGGATTTGTTCGACTACAAACCGGAATTGGTGAAGCGCAATGGCGAACTTGCGCCCGATCAATTCATCAAAGGCCGCACGTTTGCCTTCACCTCCGGCACGCCCAAATTAATGGGCACGCCGCACAAATTCGCCCAGTACGGCAAGAACGGCATGTGGATGTCCGACGCCATTCCGAATTTCCATAACATCGCCGACGATATTTGCCTGATCAAGTCGATGTACACGGATGAATTCAATCACGCGCCCGCCGAGCTGCTCCTTTATACAGGTTCCGCGCGCCAGGGCCGTCCGTCGATGGGTTCGTGGGTCACCTACGGCCTCGGCACGGAAAATGAGAACCTGCCGGGCTTCGTTGTGCTCATCAGCAGCGGCGTGCAGCCCAGCGGCGGACAGAATCTCTGGAGCAGTGGATTTTTGCCGTCGGTGTTTCAAGGCGTGCAGTGCCGCTCGAAAGGCGATCCCGTTCTGTACGTCTCCGACCCGGCGGGCATGGACCGCAGCCTGCGCCGCAAAACGCTCGATGCACTGCGCGATCTCAATGAAATGCAGGAGAAGGAACTTGGCAGCCCAGAAACGGTGACGCGCATCGCTCAATACGAACTCGCCTTCCGCATGCAGGCCAGCGTGCCCGAAGCGATGGACATCTCGCGCGAAAAACCCGAGACGCTCGCCGCGTACGGCGCGAAACCCGGCGAAGCGAGTTTCGCGAACAACTGCCTGCTCGGCCGACGCCTGCTCGAGAAAGGCGTGCGCTTTGTCCAGCTCTTCGATTGGGGTTGGGATTTTCATGGCACGAACGCAACGGAAGAAATCAATGCGGGTCTCACCAAAAAAATGGAGCGCACCGACAAACCCGTCGCCGCGCTGATCAACGACCTGCGCGAGCGCGGCCTGCTCGACGACACGCTGATCGTCTGGGGCGGCGAATTCGGCCGCACGCCTTTTCGCGAAGGCCGCACCGCGTCGAGCGCGCTGCTCGGCCGCGACCATTTCCCCGATTGCTTCTCGCTCTTTCTCGCCGGGGCGGGCGTCAAACGCGGATTCTCCTATGGCGAAACCGACGAACTCGGCTTCTCGATCACGCAAAACAAAGTCCACGTTCACGACCTGCAAGCGACAATCATGCATTTGCTCGGATTCAATCACGAAAAATTAACGTACCGTTTCCAGGGCCGGGACTATCGACTGACGGACGTTCACGGAAATGTCGTGAAAGATATTCTCGCCTGACTCCTGAAGCCTGACTCCTGACGCCTGACTCCTGACGCCTGGCCCCCTGACGCCTGACTCCTGTCACTGGCTACCCACGCCTTTGACGCGCATGGCCAGCGTGTAGAGACATTTGCTCGCCGTGATGAACAGCGTCTGCCGGTCTTTGCCGCCGAAACAGACGTTGGCTGTCCACGGCTCTTTCACCGGAATCTGTTCGATGCGTTTGCCGGTTTTGTCGAAGACGGTGACGCCTTTGCCGGTCAGATAGACGTTGCCTTCGCTGTCGATGGTCATGCCGTCGGAGCCCAATTCGCAGAACAATTTTTTGTTCGCGAGCGATCCGTCCGGCTGGATGTCGTAGACGTACGATTTGTTGCCGCCGATGTCGGCGACGTAGAGCGTTTTTCCGTCGGGCGTGCCGATGATTCCATTGGGCTGCTTCATCTCGCTTTCAACGCGCGTGACTGTTTTCAAATCCGGTGTGATGAAATACACGGCTTCCTTGTCCTGCTCTTTCGGGCCGCGCTTCCAATAATCGCGCTTGTAATACGGATCGGTGAGATAAATCCCGCCGTCCGGACGAATCCATACGTCGTTCGGTCCGTTGAGCAATTTGCCTTGGTAATCTTTGACGACGACCGTTGATTTTTTGTCGCTGTCGATCACCCACAATTCATTTTTCGCGTCGGCGCATGCCCACAATCGCCCCTTCGAATCGAAACACAATCCATTCGACCGCCCACACGGCTGCATGAAAGTCGAGAGCTTTCCATCAGTGCCGTATTTCAAAATGCGATCGTTCGGCTGATCGGTGAAATAGACGTTGCCGTCCGCGTCGCACGCGGGCCCTTCGGTGAATTTGCAATCGTCCACGACTTTTTTCAATTCAGCGCCGGGTGCGATGATGCTTTCGCCGGCCATGGTGGACAGCGCGATCATTGAGAATGTGACGATGCAAAAGAGTTTCATCAGCGTGCCTTTCGAAGAAGTGATAGATATTATTTTATGAATACATCAGCTTGGCGCCGCGCGCACTAATTTTCAGAGCCTGCCAGCCGCGCGATGCTATCTTTCAAAATCTTCTCGCTTCCGACGCCCGTTAGCGACATGCTCGGTTCGTAGCCGCCCTCGGCCAGCGCGGAATCGACGCAGATGTAACCGGGACCGCCTTCGCCATAGGACGCCACGGCGACGAATTGAGTGGGCTGAATCTTTTGCGCGTACAATTGGTACTCGATGAACGCTTCGCCGGGAAGATGCATCAGCGTCACCGGCCCCATGCGCAGCGCGCTGACCTCAATGGACGGTCGCGTCTTCAAACGATCGTACCACGCGAGAAACAGAGCGGCTTTGATGCGCGGCAGCGCAAGCGCTTTCGAATCTTCAAGTGTCTTCTGAAGCTTCGCCGCCTCGAATTCCGGCTCCGTGCGCGGCGTAAACACGACGCCGGCCGTGGTCCAGCGCATTTCAGTGAGCGGCACGCGCCGTGTGCAGGCGATGGCGCCTTTCATTCCGGCGTAGAGACGATCGGTCAGCGCGACGCGGTCGGCGGGCGTGCCCGTGTTGTATTTGCCAGCGGTGATGTCGCCGGCGCAGCCGTTGAAATAAATCTGCGGGATATTTTCTTCGCGTTCGAGCCTCGCACGCGCAAGGCCCGCGGTGTCGGACGTCACGCGGCCGTCGCCGTAGTAACTCATCGGATGGCTCGCATAATAATGGAGGCGCACCAGCGGCGCATCACGGTCGTAAAACGTGATTGAGCGCAGCCACGGGTCGATCACGCCTTCCGGCGCTTCGCGCGCGGCGGCGGCTTTCATGGCGCTGTAGCGCACAAGAATTCTGCCGTCGGGAAGTTTCACACGTCGGTTCGATGCGAACTGTTCGACTTTCGCTTTGCCAAAACCGATGTGTGTGACAGGGTGCATCAGCGCACAGACGTGGCGCACCGAGGCCGCGACGCGATCTGCGACTTCGTCAAAGAATTTCAAATTCAAATTCGCCGGCCCGTGATATTTGTCGAGCAGCAGTTGCGCGTTAATGTCGGAAAGCGGCGCGTTGTGCTGATGGACGCAATGCACGGTGACTTGCGACACCGGCACGTTTGTAGCCTGCGCGATTTTTTCGCAAAACATATCGTGGCAGGCGCCATGCAAACGGCACCAATCCAGCGCGCAAATGACGTAGCGCGTGCGGCCGTCGGAAAGAACGATTCCTTTTGCGAAGAGCGGATCGTCCACGACTTCGGTGGGTTTGATCCATCCACCGCAGCAGGGATGGCCGATGGGCGGCGTGGCGTCGCAGCAGAATGTGGCGAGCGAGAATTCTTGATTTGAGGCGTTTGGTTCGCAGCGATTTGATTCGCAGCCTCCCAACAGCAAAATGAGGGAGACGGCAATTGAGCGTGTGCGCATAGATTCTCCTTCTCTGGTGGGACAGACATTCCTGTCTGTCAGCGCCGGCAGACAAGAATGTCTGCCCCACCTGCACAACCAGGGGCTAAAAGCCCGTGTTACTTTTTTCCGAGCGTTCGAATGTACTCCATCAAATCCGCCATGGCTTGAAAATCGACGCTGGATTCCAAGCCTTCCGGCATCGGCGAGCGCGTGCTCGACAGCATCGTCTTGATTTCGGAACGCAGAATCACGCTGGTTTCACCGAGCGCGCGCTTGAGTGTGACGCTCGACGCGCTTTGGCTTGCGAGAATGCCTTCGAGCACGCGGCCATCGGTGGTGACGATGGTTTGCAAACAATACTGCGCGGCGACTTCGCGGTTCGGGTCGAGAATGTGAACGAGCAGTTCGTCGGGGCCGCGGTGCGCGACGGTTTCGAGATCGGGGCCGAGATCGTGGCCGGCGCCAGCCGCGCGGTGACAGGACGCACAGATTTTTTGAAAGACGGCCAGGCCGCGCTGCGTGTCGCCCTTCAACGCAAGCGCTGGCTGATACTTCTCGATGATGGATTTGCGATCGACGCTTTGTTCTTCGATCAGCGCCGCCGCGCGCTCTTTGAAATGCGCGCGCAATTGCTTGCGAATCTCGGCGCTCAGTTCATTGGGCGCGATTTTCTTCTGCTCGACGGCCTCCATTAATGGTTGCAAGCGCGCCGGGCGGTTGAACCAACTTTTTAGCGCTTCGCTGCGCAACGCGGGCGCGAGCGACTTCCACGATTCGATCAATTGCGCGCCGATGGCGGGATCGTCGAACGACGAGAGCACGCGCAGCGACGCGGCCTGGATTTCGATGCTTTCATTTGGCGCGATCAAAGCGGGCAGGCTTTCCTTCGCGGTTTTCGCGTCGCCATAGGCGAGCAGGCGAATGGCGTCGAGTCGCTTGGCGTCGGCTTCGCCGCGATTTTTTGCGGTGACGGCGGCTTCGGTGAAGATAGATTGAAGTTCCGGATGTTTGTCGAGCAGGCGCGCGCCTTTGCGGCGCATGCCGTCGGCGAGGCCGGTGAGGGCGGCGGTGGATTTTGTGGCGGCGAGCGCGGCGGCGATTTCATTCGCGTCGTTGCGCGCGCCGATGGTGAAGGCGAGGTCGTGAACGAAAGCGGCATTGGCGTTGGGAGCTGCGGCGAGAAGATCGGCGGAACATTTTGCGCTGGAACTTAAGATCGCTGCGCGCAGCCAAATATCGCTGCCGCTTTTCAATGCTAGTCGTGCGAGCGCGGCGGCGGCGGTCGCGTCATCCAGTTCGCCCAATGTCAGTGCGAGTTGAAATTGAACGCGCGGGTTGGAATCTTCGAGCGACAAAAGCTGAGCTTTGAGTTGGGAATCAGGAGGGGATTCGGCGAGGCGCAGCGCTTGTTCGCGAACGTCGGGCGATTCGTCGTGCAGAGCGGCTGAGATTATTTCCGGACGGAGCGCGGAGAGACCGTCGAGCGCCCAAAGCGCGGCGGCGCGCGAGGCGGGGGAGGAGATTCGTGCAGGCGGGACGCCTGCACCACGGGGCTGCTGCGCGGCAAGCGCTTCGAGCGCGGGCACAATTGATTTGTCCTGCCGCTCGAAAATCAGCCGCGCCGCCGTTTCGCGTGACCACGAATTTTCGTTTCGCAGCGCATCGACCAATTCGGCGGCCGTGTAGGCGCTCATGTGAGGCAAATTCGCTTTCGGCGCGTTCTTCGCCGTGATGCGCCAGATGCGCCCGCGGCCGTTGCTGTTGAGGTCGAGGGTTTGTTTAATCCGGTCGGGAATCGATTCGGGGTGTTCGATGCATTCGCGCGTCATGTCGCAGATGTACAGCGCGCCGTCGGGGCCGTTGGCGAAATTGACGGGACGAAAAGAAATGTCGGTGGAGGTGAGAAATTCGGAACCTGGATCGACGCGGTCGGCGCGGAACGTCGCGCCATTTGGCGTGAGCGTTTTGCGATGGACAAGATTGCCGGCGACTTCGCCGATGAACAAATTGCCGTAATATTGTTTGCCCATCGCGGTGCCGCGGTACATCGTGATGCCGGTCGCGGAGGTGAAATAGCCGGCGGCTTTCCCTCCGTATTCGAGCAGGCCGGGGGATTCGCCGCTGAGGCGCATTTGGGTGCGCAGCACGCGCCACTGCTCGACGGGACTGGTACGGAAGACGGGAGCGGCGTCGCCGTCGGAGGCGATGTTTGCGACGGCGGAGGCGACGGGCAGAAACGGGTTGCGCTTGAGGTAGCGTTCTTCGAGGACGATGTGACGCGCTTGCACGGAATTGCTGCAGACGAAGCGGCGGCCGAAATCGTCGAAGGTCAATCCGAATTGGCCTCCGCCGGTGATGGCTTCGCATTCGCCGCTCGGCAGAAATCTAAAATCGCGTCCGCTGATTGAAATTTCGGGCAGCTCGGGTTTGAGCAGCGATTTGATTTTTCCGCCGTTGCCGCCGCTGGCGCAGACGAATTGATTTTCCTGGCCCCATTTAATGTTGTTGAGCAGCGCTTGCACATTTTTGTTGCCGAAGCCGGTGAAAAGTTCCTGCATTAAATCCGCCTTGCCGGTCCCCTTCGTATCTTTGAAATACCAGATCGACGGCGCGGCGGCGACGAGCACGCCGCCTTTCCAGCACGCAATGCTCGTCGGCCAGACGAGGCCATCGCAGAAAATTTCGCTGCGGTCGTATACGCCGTCGCCGCGAGTGGATTCGAGCAGCCGGATGCGCCCGCGACCGAGGCCGTGCGCAATCGGGTAGTCGATCATCTCCGCGACGTAAAGCCGGCCATCTTCATCGAAAGCCATGTCCACCGGATCGACGACGAGCGGTTCGGCGGCGACGAGTTCGATGCGCAGGTCGGGCGGGAGTTGGAAAGTGGCGAGAGCTTCTTGCGGCGTGAGGCGCGGCGCGTGTTGGATTTCGGCGGCGTGAATGAGCAGAGTTGCCGCAGCGGCCAGAAACATGAGCAGCGAAAGGCGCATGGCCGCATAATACGAGCGCGCGGATTCTTTCGCAATGCAACGGGCCGGGTTTGAATACGATCTTTCGCGGAGTAAAGGCGACTGTGTTGCGCACGCTTTGAAATCCTGATAAAGTTCAGCGTTCTGAACGCAACTTTTGAAGGGTATGCCGCGAGTGGCTGAATTAAGCGAAATATTGCCTGACGATGCGCCGGCGCAAGCCGCGGAACCTGAATTCCGGCCGAAAGGCTATTGGGATCTGGTGCTGGTGCAGTTTCGCAAAAACAAAATCGCGGTCGTAAGCCTGTACACCATCGCGGTGCTGTTTTTGGTTGCGGCGTGGGCGCCGGTGCTGGCGAATGGGAAACCGTTTTTGTGGCGCAAAGATGGCGTGACCACTTATCCGTTGCTGCATGATCTGGCCGCGCCAGAGAATGGCATCGATTGCGTCTTCAATTACCTTTTGTTCTCGACGATCCTGGTGCCGATCGCGTTGATCGGGCGATGGCTGTGGAACAGAAAGGCGCCGCACAAAATTGCAGCGTGGAAATTTGTCATCCCGGCGCTGGTGCTGGCGCTCGTGCCGTTTTTCACGGTGAAGTGGCACGAAGATGCCCTGCATTATCCCGAGCTTGCCGCGTCGCTGGACGCCTCGAAGGGTGACACGAGCATTTTCACAGTCTACCGGCGCGATCCCATTTCGCCCAGGCCGGCAGACGCGCTCAGCGAGCCGACGCGCAAAAACTGGCTGGGCACCGACAAGGACGGGCGCGACGTGCTTGCGCGGATGGTACACGGCTCGCGCATTTCGCTGTCCGTGGGATTCGTGTCGGAAAGCATCGCCGTGCTGCTGGGGATTTTTTTCGGAGCGCTGGCCGGTTTTTATCGCGGGTGGGTGGACATCGCGATCTCGCGCTTCATCGAGACGGTGATTTGTTTTCCAACGTTTTTCCTGATCCTTGTGATCGTGGCGTATTTTGAAACGCGCAGCATTTTTTTGATCATGGTGGTGATTGGCGCGACGGGCTGGCCGGGCATTGCGCGGCTGGTGCGCGGCGAATTCTTCAGGTTGTCGGAACAGGATTTTGTAACCGCGGCGCGCGCGCTTGGCTCGTCATCGGGGCGCGTGATGTTCCGGCACATGCTGCCGAACGCGATGGGGCCGGTGCTGGTTTCCGCCGCGTTCGGCGTGGCCGGCGCCATCCTGACCGAATCGGGATTGAGCTATCTGGGATTTGGCGCGCCGCCGCCGACGCCGACGTGGGGCGAGATGATCAGCGAAGGCAAGGAAAACCTCGAGGCCGCGTGGTGGCTGATTGCCTATCCGGGCGTGGCTATTTTTTTAACGGTCACGATTTACAACCTCGCCGGCGACGGGCTGCGCGATGCAATGGATCCGAAGATGAGGAAATGACAAATTCAAAATTCAAAATTCAAAATTGTGCACTGTGCCGCTGATTTGAATTTTGAATTTTGAATTTTGAATTAATCTATGAGCTTACTCCAAGTCAATAACCTCCACACTCACTTCCGCACCGACGCCGGCGTGGCGCGCGCGGTCGATGGAATCACCTTTGACATCAAGGAAGGCGAATGCGTCGCGCTCGTCGGCGAATCCGGCTGCGGCAAATCGGTGACCAGCTACACGATCATGCGCCTGCTCTCCATGCCGCCGGCGTTCATTCCGGAAGGCCAGGTGCTGTTTCGCGGGCGAGATCTGGCGCGCGTGCCGGACGACGAGATGTGTTCGATCCGCGGGCGTGAAATCGGCATGATCTTTCAGGAGCCACAGAGCGCGCTTAATCCGGTGTTCACCGTCGGCGACCAGATTGCCGAAGCGTACCTCGCGCACAATCCGGGCGCTCGCAAACGCGAAGCCTGGGAACGCACGATCGATTCGATGCGCTCGGTTGGAATCCCCGATTCCGAACGGCGAGCGATGGATTACCCCCACCAATTGTCCGGCGGCATGAAGCAGCGCGTGTGCATCGCGATGGCGCTGATCTGCGATCCGCAATTGCTGATCGCCGACGAACCGACGACGGCGCTGGACGTGACCATCCAGGCGCAGATTCTGGAATTGCTCCGCAACTTGCAGCAGGAACGCCACCTTTCGCTGCTGCTGATCACGCACGATCTGGGCATCGTCGCCGAGATGGCCGAGCGCACGAACGTGATGTACGCCGGAAAGATCGTCGAACAATGCCCTACGAAGGAGATTTTCAAGCGTCCGCTGCACCCCTACACGCAAGGCTTGCTGCGCGCGCGCCCCGGCGGCGAAACGAGCTTGAAGCACAAGCGGCTGTCCGAAATTCAAGGCATGGTCCCCGCCGCGACGCAGTTCGAAGACAACTGCCGATTTAATCCACGCTGCCCGTTGATGACGCAGGAATGCAAAGCAAGCATCCCGCCCATGCTGGATTACGGCGAAGCGCATTCGGCGGCGTGTTTTCATACGAAGAAGGAAGGCATCAACGCGTGGAAGGAATGAACGGCAGGTGTCAGGGGCCAGGAGTCAGGAGTCAGGAGTCAGGGATCAGAAATTAGAGGTCAGAAAACAGAGGCCAAAAATCAGAATTGAGAAATTCTAGGCTTTGTCTGACCCCTGATTCCTGACCCCTGCTGTTACTTTATCGTCGCCTTCCCCGGATCGCTTTTAATCCATGCCGTGTACCACAAATCCGCCGTCAATTTCGCCGCGGCGCGCGTGCGCTCCAATACAAAATCTTTTGCTTTTTCCGGCGCGGTATCGAAGCCATTCGCGGCGTCGAGTTCGTAACTCTTTTCAACATTCTGATGCGACTCGGCGATGGCGCGGTTGATTTCAGTCCACACATCTGCGACGCGGTTTGGTTTTTGATTCTCAGCAAGCATCTCCGGCGTAAAGCCATTCTTCTCCGGGTAGCCGTCAAGGCGCGCATGAATGCCCTTCTGAATCATATGGCCATCGTCGCCGGGTTTCCCGTCGTAGTTAATGGTCGTGTGCAGCGGCATGGCGCAATCGCCGCAGTAATGCGCAAGCCAGCCTGCATAGAGAATCGCGCGATGTTTGGCGCCTTGTGATTCCGGGTAAATGCGCACCTGGCGAAACGCCAGCAGCAGGCGTTCGTACCCTTCCTCGATGGCATAGGGCAGCGTGCCGCCGCGTCCAATGCTGATATTCTTGTATTTGTCGCCGTCCAGATGGTCGTAGTGTTTGAGCGCATCGAATCGAGCGCGCGGATACGGCTTGCCTTCGAACAATTCCAAGTCGATGTAATGTTCCGGCTGCTCGGTGGCGCGCAAGCGCGGCGTCATCGGGCTTTTCCACTCGTCGGGTTCGACCGACATTTCAGCGAGTTCGTCAGTCGCGCTCCGAAAGAATTCAGGAACATCGTCGGGCAGCATTTTCGCGGCGGCAATCGCGATGGCTTTGTGCCCGCCGCTCCACCACGCGTGCGCGGGGCGAAGCGCAATCTCCAGCACGAGAGCCGTGGCGATCAGCAGACAAAGCGCGAATGCATAGCGGTGGCGAGTAGCGATACGCGGCATGGGCGGTGCTCCTACATTTTTTTGATAGCGGCACAATATAGCGCCGAAATCACAGCGCCATAGCTTCACACGATCTTTGTAATCGTGAATACGCTGTCCGCTTCCGCGTCGCCGGCAGTTGCGCGTTTTCGCAAAAGCCTGTCAGGCCCATTCGCCCTATAAGCCCTATCAGCCCCATTAGGCCTATCCAGGCATTTACGCGGTCACCGTGGACCCCGTCGGCTTCAACACCGGCTTCTGCGCCGACGACAGCGGCGTAGCCGCGGGTTTCACCGATGCCGGCTGCACCAGCGCGGGTGCGACGACGTGAGGCGCGGGCGGTGTAGCCGCGGGCGCCACCGCCGCGGCGGGTGCGGCGGGTGCCGGTTTCGGAGCCGCAGGAATGGGCGCGGGTCCTGGGCCACTGGACGCCGGTGGTCTGGGCTTCTCCGACGACTTTTCTCCCACAGCCTGTTTGGGCGCGAGAATCAAGCCGACGCGCTTGCCTTCGCGGAAGGGCGGGCGCTCGACTTTCGCGTGATCCTGCAACTGCGTGACAACGCCCTTGAGCGTCTGCTCGCCGAGGCTCTGGTGCGCGATCTCGCGGCCCTTGTAAATCATGGTGAATTGCACGCGATGGCCCTCGTTGAGGAATTCCTTGGCGTGCTGGACCTTGATGTCGAGGTCGTGCTTGCCGATCTTGAAACTCAGGCGCACTTCCTTGAGGTCGTGAGCGTGGGCCTTTTTGCGCGCCTTCTGCTCTTTTTTCTGTTCGTGATAAATGTGCTTGCCGTAATCCATGATACGGCAAACGGGCGGCTCGGCCTTCGGCGCGACCTCGACGAGGTCGAGTTCGTGTTCAAGCGCTTTGGCGCGAGCTTGATCCGACAACATGACGCCCAGTTGATCGCCGTTCGGTCCGATGACGCGAACCGTGCGGGCCTTGATCTCGTGGTTGATGCGAAGTCTCTCTGTGATGGCTTTGTCTCCTTTACTGCCTGGGTTCCGGGTTTCAGGCCTTGCGTTAACCCAACGCGAAGCCTGTACACTTAGTCTCGTCGGCCCTATAGGACGTATAGGTCCTATAGGTCCTATACGATTTTTAACTAACGCCGTTCCGCCACTTCCGCCTTCGCCTTGGCGACGAATTCCGCCAGCGGCATGACGCCCAAATCCTTCCGTCCGCGCCCGCGCACCGACACCGTTCCCGCCGCAGCTTCGCGGTCTCCGATCACAAGCAAATACGGTACCTTCGCTTCTTCGGAATCTTTCACCTTCTGTTTAATGTTCCCCACCGCGCCAATGTCGCCTTCGACGCGGAGGCCTTCAGTCGCGAGCGCCGCAACCGCTCGGCGCGCTGCGTCTTGCGACGCTTCGGTGATGTTCGCCACGCGAATCTGCACCGGCGAAAGCCACAGCGGAAACGCGCCGGCGAAATGTTCGATCAAAATTCCCACGAAGCGTTCGAAACTCCCGAACGGCGCGCGGTGGATCATCACCGGCCTGTGCCGCGTATTGTCGGCGCCGATGTATTCGAGCCTGAAACGCTCCGGCAGATTGTAATCCAACTGCACGGTGCCCAATTGCCAGTCGCGGCCGATACAATCTTTGACCATGAAATCCAGCTTCGGGCCGTAGAAGGCAGCGCTGCCGGGCATCTCCGTGTGCTGCAAATTCATGTCGCGCGCGACGCGGCGCAGCGTGTCTTCGGCCTTATTCCAATTGGCCGGATCGCCCACGTACTTGTCGCTCTTCGGATCGCGCAGGCTGACTTCGACGTGATAATCGGTCAGGCCGAGCGATTTGAAAATCGTCGTGACCAGATCGACGGTGCTGCGGAATTCGGCTTCGACTTGCTCGGGCGTGCAGAACAGATGCGCGTCGTCCTGAGTCAATCCTCTTACGCGCGTCATGCCGTTGAGTTCGCCGGATTGTTCGTAGCGGTACACGGTGCCGAATTCGGCGAGACGAATCGGCAGCTCGCGGTAGCTGTGCGGCTCGGCGGCGTAAATCTGGCAGTGATGCGGGCAGTTCATCGGCTTGAGCAGGTATTCTTCGTGCTCGTCAACGGTGCTCTTGATCGTCGGGTACTGGCTGTCCTTGTAATAAGGGAAGTGCCCCGACATTTTGTAGAGATCGACGTGGCCGATGTGCGGCGTGAAAACCGGTGAATAGCCGCGCTTGATGAGTTCGCCCTGCATCAGATTTTGCAATTCGGTGCGGATGATGCCGCCTTTGGGCATCCACAGAATCAATCCTTGGCCGACGAGCGGACTCATCGTGAACAAGCCCATTTGCTTGCCAATGACGCGGTGGTCGCGCTTCTTCGCTTCTTCGATCCGCGCGAAGTGTTCGTCCATGTCCTTCTTGGACGGAAACGCAGTGCCATAAATGCGCTGAAGCTGCTTCTGCTTTTCGTCGCCGCGGAAATACGCGCCCGCGACGGCGGTAAGTTTGAACGCGCCGATGCGGCCGGTGCTCGGCACGTGCGGACCCATGCAGAGGTCTTCGAAATCCTTGCCGACATTCGTGCCGGTCACATAGAACGAAAGCACATCGCCTTTGGCGCTCTTGGCGTTTTCAAGCTTGTACGGATTGCCTTCGGCTTCGATTTTCTTCATCCCCGCGTCGCGGCTCATTTCATAGCGCGTCATGGGCCGATTCTCAGCGACGATCTTCGCCATCTCCGCTTCGATCTTTGGAAAATCGTCGATCGAAATTTTGTGATCGAGGTCGATGTCGCCGTAAAAGCCGTCTTCGACGGGCGGGCCGTACACAAGTTTCGTCTCCGGCCACAGGCGGCAGATGGCTTCGGTCATCACGTGTTCGGCGGTGTGGCGGATGCAGTAGAGCGCGTCGGCGTCGAGCTTGCCGTCGCGCGACTTCGGCGTGACGACTGCGAACTGAGCGTCGTGATTGATTGGCCGCGAGAGATCGACCGTCACGCCGTTGAGTTTGATCGCAACGGCTGCTTCGGCGAGCTTCGGACCGATGGATTTGGCGACATCCAGGCCGGTGATGCCGGCGTCGAATTCGTGGGGGGAGTTATCGGGATAGGTGAGAACTATCTTGGACATTCGTTCCTCTTAAGAGTGTGGCGCGCTCGCGCGGGAATGGTTGATGTACAGACGCGCAATGCGTCTGTCAGGGGCCGGCCGAAGACGGCGGGCGCGGCGAGCGAGGGTGGGCGGATGATCGAAGGCGGCACTCATTCAGCGAAAACGAGGTGAATGTGCCGGCGCATGTCCGCGCTCGCCGCGCGAGTCGCGGAGAGCGGCGTCGAGCGCCCGGCGGGTGAAGCCGGGCGGAGGGAGCCTAACGAGAGCGGCATGCGGAATACCCTGGGACGAACTGCACTACTGATTGTTTATAATGAGCGGCGGAGTGAATGCAACATGAAGATTGGAAAAAACAACTCACCCCGGGCCTCCATTTGGTTCGGATGACACGAACCGGCGCACTACCGTTTTCGCGCGGCAATAAACGCGATGACAATCACCACAGTAAAGACAATAAGCGATGCGTGAAGCATAATGCGTGTCCTCCTATTACTAGGACGCGCGAGATGCAATAAATCTCACGCACGGCGAGCTTTATCCGTTAGTTATTTTTTCTGCTCCATCCAACTCACCTTTTGCTCCGCCGCGTGCGCCTGGCCGATGATGTCGCGATAAAGTTCCGGCCGCCGCGCCTCCGTGTAGCGACGCCCGCCCGCCTGATCCAATTTCTCCGGCGTGCAGAGCGCCACACACAGGTCGTCGCCCAACGCGCGGCATTCCGAAATCACATCGCCAAACGGATCGAGGATCATCGAGCAGCCGTTCTTCAACTGATCGTCGTCCATCCCGATCGCGTTTGAAAACACGGCGTAAATGCCGTTGTCGCAGGCCCGCGCGGGCAGCCATTTCATCAGCCACGCGCGGCCTTTCAAGCCGTCGAATTCCGCGCGCAGAGACGTTGGATCGCTCTCACGGTTTTTCCACAATGCCGGATCAACAAAGCCCGCGCCTGGGCGCGGCGAGGGCGTGCACATGGTCACGTGCGGCATGAAAATAATCTGCGCGCCCAGCAGCGCCGTGGCGCGCACGTTCTCGATGATGTTGTTGTCGTAGCAAGTCAAAATCCCGCATTTCCAGCCGAGCAGATCGAAGACGACGTATTCATTGCCCGGCGTGATGTGCGGGTTGATGAATGGATGCAATTTGCGGAATTTCGCAACGAGGCCATTTTTATCGACGCACACGTACGCTTTGTAAATCGTGTTCGCTGCATCGCGTTCAAAGAGCCCCGCCAGCACCACAATGCCGCAATCCGCGGCGATCGATTGAAGCGCGCGCACCGATGGAGCGGCGGCACTCTTGCCGCCGTTCTCGGCAGGAATTTCTTCCGCAATCTCCAGCAACTGATCGCGCGACAAATTCCGCGCAAACGTATAGCCGGTAACGGAGCACTCGTGAAAAGCGATTACCTCCGCGCCCAACGCCGCTGCATGCGCGGCGAGCGTGCGAATGACACCAAGATTGTGCGCTTTGTCGCCGCTGCGATGCTCAAACTGCGCCGACGCAATCCGCAAATTCTTCACCGCTCACCTCTTCTTCCGTTCTTTGCGCCTCCGCGCCTCTGCGTGAGAACATTACGCGCGCGGCAAAATGTGGTCGGCCAGATTCGCCGCCAAAATCGACGAATCACTCGCCCCAATAAACGCCAGCGTCCCCTCCGCGCCGACGCGCTTTCGGCAATACAGCACCAAGTCGTGAAGTTCCTCGACATCGCTGTGAAACGGCCCGCTCGCATGACCCGAATGGCAGCACGGCATCAGCGCCGGCCAATCCAGGCACACGCCGTCCCACGGCAATTCGCGCAGAATCGCGTCGATCGTTTTCTTGCGATAATCCAGCCAGCCGGAACGCAGACACATCAGCCCGCCCACTTCGCCCGCGCCGCAATGGGTGTGAACAACATCCAGCGACGGCGCCGCCGCGTGCATCCACGCGCGCGCGTGCAATTCGTAAGCGTGCGTTTCGGGATGCAGTTCATGCGCGGCGATATACGGCACGATTTTGATCTGGCAGCGCTGGCACGCTTCGATCAGCCGGCGCAACGCCGCCATGCCGTCGGGCGCGTACGGATTCACCGCGCCGTTGCGCCAGAATACTCCGCCGTCGCGGTAATCGTCTTTGAACACAATCAGGCTCACGCCTTCCGCGGCATGTTGCTCGATCTGCGCGTCGCTCGTCTGCGGGTCGCTGATGAATGCGTGTTGAACCGCGCGCTTCGGCACGCTGCGCGCTTTCGGCTCGCTCAATACCAATCCCAAGCGCAGCGTGATCGTCCCTTGCAGGCGAATTTTCATGCGGCGCGCAACCATGCAATACGGCGCCAGCTCAACCACCGCGCCGCTCGCATCGTGAGCAAGCCGGTACAGCCCCAGTCCGATATCCGGCTTGAACGCGCAATCCCACTGCGCCAGTTCCGATCCCGGAAAAATCTCCAAGCCTTCGACTCCGCGTTCAAAACACGCCATTTGCAGCGGCGTGAAGCGCGATAAGAACGGCGTCGCGGCGCTGTTTCCATTCAGATCAATCCAAGTCCGCCCGCCTAGCAAATCCGCGCCGCCCGCTTGCGTCGGATGAAAGCGCACGTACGCATCCGTCAGCCCCGCGCGTAGCGGCAAATCCAATCCGCGCACTTCCACCACGCCGCCGCAGCCGCAGTCCGACATGATTTGCAAACTCGTCCAAATGATGCCGTGCGTTCCATATTCCGTGCGCCGCCGATAGCCGACGGGAATCGTTTCGCCGTCCGCGTTGCGGTACGTTCCTTCCGCGATGACGGCGACCGTCCCATCCGCTGAAAATTCGACCTGAACGCGCGGCGTCAATTCGTTGCATTCGGCGTAGAAGCCGGATGACCGTGCAGGCGAGACGCCTGCACCACGAACGGCGCCGGCATCGTCTTGCAACACTCGGATCGCGCTTCCCGCCGGGCCGCGAAGAGAATTCTGCCCCGATCCGTGCGTGAATTTCAGTGCGTGCCACGCCCCGCCCGCGCGCTTCAAATGCTCGATCGTCCAATAATCGGACGACACGCGCACGTATTCGTTGTTTTCTTCGATTCGCACTGAATTCATCGAGGTTTTTCCGGGCCAAACGTCTAATGAGTGATTCAGTTTTTAACAGGCTCTGTTGAAACCGTCTGCGACCTCTCCGGGGTCGAGGCCATTTTCGCGACCGTTACCGGGGGTATCGGGTGAGTACGCCCTCAACCCCCGGCTACCATCTTGAACCCCTGCGGGGTAAAAATGCAAATGTGCCAAAGGTTTCAATGAAGCCTTTTTAACACAAATTTGACATTCGCACAAAGGACTGCACCTGTTCATTCGTAATTTTTAAATCTTCTCGAAACTTAAGCGCTGCGAGCAGCAGGCGCGGTGTACTTTTGTACGGCACACACGAGTGAAAACGCGGCGGCGGCGCCGCGATAAAATGGAGCACGAATTACCATCCGATGCGGGTTCGCCTTGTCCTACTTTTCCTAATCCTTGCGGCTGTCGCCGTCGCGCTCTTCCATTACGTGCAACCCGCTGCCTCCGCGTCCTCGGCCGCAGTCGAAGAGGCGCGCGCGCGCATCCTCAACCTGCGCGGCGATTGGGTACGCGTGAAGCGCGGCGATTTTGAAATCGCGATTCAGGAAGACGGCGAACTGCGCCCCGTCAAAGTCACCAGCCTCACATTTCTCGTGCCCGGCAAAGTCGGTTTCATTGCGCCGGAAGGTTCCTACGTCAGCAAAGGCGACCGCGTCATCGCGCTCGAAACCAAGGACCTCGAAGACGAAATCACGCATATTCAGGAGGACCTCGGCGCCGCCGACGCCGCGCTGGCGCAGCAGGAACAATTCCGCGAACTTGAAATCAAACGCCTCGCCACGGAATTGAAGAGCGAACAGGAAAACGCCGCGTTTGCCGCGTTGAAGGAGCGCGAACTGCTGGCGCATCCGAATTCCGTCGAACGCGAAGAAGCGAAAAACACGATCGAAAGCGCCGCCGCGAACCTGACATTCGCCGCCGCCGAAGAGAGCGTGATGAAGCCGCTGCTCGATCAAGGATTCTGTTCGAAGCAGGATTACGAGCTGAAAGTCGTCGCCGTGGACAAAGCCAAGATCGAAACCACGCGCGCCGACATGAAAGCGCGCATCATCAATTATGGCCCGCTCGACGACGACCGCATGGGGGCGAAATACGACACCGAATACGGGGATCTTACATTCAAGCTCAAGGAAATCGACAACCACGACCAGCTCACCAAGCTCGACCTGACCGTCAAAGGCGCTGAACGCCTGGTACATTCGCTCAAGCACAAGCTCGACAGGCGCAAGCTCGAACTCGAACGCAGCACGTTGCACGCGCCGCACGACGGCGTGGTCGTGTATCGCACGATGGGTTATCGCAATAACAAGAAGCCCGAAGTCGGCGAGCGCGTCAGCCCGTGGATCGCGCCGATCGATCTGCCGAATTACGAAAAAATGAAAGTGCGCACGCAGGCGCCTGAATCGCTGATTCGCAAAATCAACGCGCGCATTCCCGCGCCGGCCGAAGGCGGCGAGGCCGTTCGCGGCAGTCCGGTCAAAGTCACCATTAATACGCTGCCCGGCATCGTCTACACGGCGCAAGTCACCTGGATCGATGGCTGGGCGCGCGACCGCAATTCCAAACTTTCCGACGCCGACATCAAAGCGCAGGGCCTCTCCGGCGTCAAAGTCTTCGATGTTGAAGTCGAACTCGATATGAGCGACCCGAAACATCTGCGCGAAGGCTTCCGCGCGCGCGTCGATTTTCCCGACGAAGCGCTCAAGAACGTGATCGCCGTTCCTGAGCAAGCCGTCAGCACCATTGACGGCGTCTCCACTGTGATGGTTTTGGAAAATGGTTCGCCGGTCGCGCGCAAAATCGAACTCGGCCGCGCGGGGCAGGGCAAAGTGGTGATTCTTTCGGGCCTCAATGAAAAAGAACAAATCTGGGTGCCAAAGATTGCCGAACCCAAAGCGCCTGAAGACGGCGCGGCGAAAAAGAAAGACGAGCCGAAATCCAATTCGTCGCGCCCTTCAGGCGGGCCACCGAGTTTGAACAGCAATCAAGCGCCGGAACCGGTGCGCGACAAGCCCTACGACCGCAGCGGCGATCGCCGCAACTCTGATCGCACCACGCCCGGCGATCGTGGCAACGACCGCACCAAACCCAGCGACCGCCTTGATCGCATCAGCCCGCGCGAGCGCGACCGCTCCAGCAGTTCCGAACGCCCCGCACCGCAACCCGTGCCAAAGGAGACTCTGTGAGCATTCGCCCCAGCCAAGTCTTCAAGCCGCGTTCGCGGCGCGGGCGCATCCTGCCGCTGCTGGTTCCTGCGGTGCTGCTCGCCGGCGGCTACGCATGGACGATGCGCGAGCGCTTTCTGCCGCACGAACCGGACTTCGGCGCCACCGCGCGCGCCGAACGCCGCACTTTCGTTCACACCATGCGCCGCACCGGCATGATCCAGCCGCTCAAAGAGGAGCGCATTTACACCAAGCTCGCAGGCACGATTCTGGAGATTGCCAACGAAGGCGAGCTGGCGCAGAAAGATCAGGTTGTCCTGAAGCTCGATCCGAATGCGCGCGAAGACGCGCTCGCCGAAGAAGTCGAAGCCGCCGCCGAGCAGGCCGCCGATTACAAGCGCATGCACGAGGAATCGCTCAAAGCGCTGAACCTCGCCAAGGAAGACGTGAAGAGCTATGAACTGCGTTTGCAGCTTGAACAATTGCGCCTCGACGAAATCAAAAAAGGCCCCACGCCCACCGACGAAGTCAACGCGCAGATGAATCTCGAAAACAATCAGATTTTGCTTAAAGCCAAACAGGAAGACCAGGACGCGATCGAAAAGCTCGCCAAACTCGGCTACGCATCCGGCGAGGAATTGCGCCAGAAACAGACCGACACGCTGGAGCAGCATTTCAAAGTGCTGGAGATGGACATCGCGCACCGCAAACTCAACATCGTCGATCCGGTCAAAGTCGGCGAACAGGACTTAAAGGTGAAGGAAGCGGTCAAAACGCGCAACACGGCAAAGGAAAAAGTCGAAGTGCTTCAAAAGAACATGAAGCGCGACGATGACCGTTACAATTTGCACAAGGAACGTGAGGAAGAGCGCATCGCCGAATTGCGCAAAGCACTCGAAAACACGGTCTATCGCGCGCCGTGCGCCGGGCTGGTCGTGCCGCGCAAAGCGTCATACGGCTATCGTTTTGCGCCGGGGCGCGAAGTCTACGACGGCATGGAAGTGCTCACGATTCCCGATCTGTCGCAGATGAAAGTGAAGCTCACCGTCGATGAAGGCCACGTCAGCCGCATCTCGCTGAACATGGCCGCGCAGATCGTCCCCGCCGGCTGGACGGGCGCGCCGTTCAAAGGCGCCGTGATCAAGATTTCCGAGCAGGGCCGCGACGAATTCGAACAATTTCAGGACGACACCACGGCCATTTCCGGCACCGCGAATCGCAAAGTCTTTGAAGTCGAAGTCGGCCTCGACTCGCACTCCGACGTGCTGCGCCTGGGCTTGCGCTGCGACGTGGAAATCGAACTGGGCCGGATCGAAAACGCGATCGTCGTTCCGCGCGCCGCGCTGATCCGCCAGAAAGACGGCGACGTGCTCGTGCCCATCGCCGGAGAAAACGGCGAAGCGGTGCGCCGCAAAATTTCCGTAAAAGCCGAAAGCGAACTGTGGGCCGCTGTCGATGGAGTAAACGAAGGCGAACGCATCGTCTTAGTGGAGAACAAGCCGAACTGACCCGTGGTGCAGGCTTCTCGCCTGCTCGAGCAATGCCCTATGGAAGAGAACGTCCAAGTCGTCACCCCCAAAGCTCCGCCGCCTTCGCATGCTGGCCACCGCACCACACGCCTGCTGCTGCGCGGCGCCGCCGCGCCCGCGCGCCGCGCTCGGCGCTTGCACACGCTCGCAATTCTGGTCGTGATGGCCCTCTTTGGATTCGGCATTTATTGGAGCATCCCATTTTTTCTGAAACGCGAACGTCCGCCGCGCACGCTGGCCGTACGCAAACGCCCCGTCGCGTCGATGCTGCATGAAATCGGTTCCGTCTCCGCGCACATCGAGCGGCCGGTCCTCACGCGCTTCGGCGGCGAAATCACCTGGCGCGCCGAAGATGGCATGCTCGTCGAAGCGGGTGAGCCGGTGGTCATGTTCGATTCCAAAACGCTGCAAGACGATATCGACCAGCGCGAAAAAGATTTGGGCGACAAGCAGGACGCCGTGCATCTGGCCGAAGCGGCGATCGACATCACTAGGAAAAAATACGAGTACTTGATTCGGCAAAAGGAAATCGATCTGGCTAAAGCCGAACTCGACCGCAAGAAGGCGTTTGAGTTTCCGCGCCCCGACGATTTGCTCGACGTGGAGCTCACGTGGAAATCCGCGGACCTGGACACGCGCCTCGCGCAAATCCAAACCGATGCGATGGACTCGCTCACACGCCAGGGCTTCAACAGCGAAGCCGCGCTGCGCAAACAGCAGCTTGCGCTGGCCAACGCCAAAGTCGAATCCGCGCGCAGCAAGATGATTTACGACATCACTAAACAGGGCACCACGCCCGATTTGAAACGCGTCGCGGAACTGGCCGTGGCCGACGCGCGCAAATCGTTGAACGTCGCCATATTCAACCGCGAAGCCGATCTTGCCACCGGCCAGGCGACGCTGGATTTGGCCAAACTGGCGCTCGAAGATTTCGAGCGCGATTTGATGCGCCGCAAGCAGCGCCTCGATGCCGCCACCGTGCGCGCGCCGATGCGCGGGCGCGTGATTTTTCAAAGCATCTGGAAGGGTTCCGACAAAAACCGCGCGCCCATTCAAGTCGGCGACACCCGCCCCGAAGGCGGCGATCTCTGCACGCTGCTCGATACGTCCCACCTCGTCATTTCGCTCTGGATCAACGAAATGGACATCGCCGCGGTGCGCTTGGGCCAGCGCGCAAAAATATTTTTGCCGGCGCTGCCGGATCGCAGCTTCGACGCCGAAGTCGGCGAAATCAGCGTGACCGCGCAGGACAAGAACATCGCGCTGTCGCCGCTGGCGCTGCGCCGCTCGGGCGAAGCGTTCGTCAATGTTGTGCGCGTCAAACTCAATTTCTTAAATTTGTCCGAAGAAGTTAAAAATCACATTCGCGTCGGATTCACCGCGGACGTGCGCTTGAATCTTGGCGCCGCCGACAATCTGCTCAGCATTCCCTGGCAAGCCGTCGGCTATTTGCAGGACGGAACGGCCTTCGCCGATGTGCTCATCGATGGCATACTCGAACGCCGCCCGCTCAAACTCGGCCGCTCCGACACAGAGCACGTCGAAATTCTCTCGGGGCTCAGCGACGGCATGAAAGTCGTGGATCGCTCGAATGCGTCCATTCCCACGCGCGAAGACGATCCGAAGAAAGAGGCGCTGCAGCCGGAGTTGGAGAGCGGCAAGCAAGTCTCGGAGGCGCAGCCATGATCGCGCCAATCGACATGAGTGTCGCCGAAGAACCGCCGGAATTCAGCGCGCCTCGCGAAACCATCCCTTCGATCTACGACGAGGTTCCCGTCCTCAAGATTGAAAGACTCGTCAAAACGTACGGCATGGAAGGCCACGCCGTGACCGCGCTCAACGGCATCGCGCTGACTGTGCGCCGCGGCGAATTTGTTTCGATCATGGGCCAATCCGGCTCCGGAAAAAGCACGCTGCTGCACGTGCTCGGCTGCCTGCACCGCGCCACCAGCGGCAGCTACAAACTCGACGGTGTCGAAGTCTCCGGCCTCGACGACGATCAGCTTTCCATGCTGCGCAACCGCAAAATCGGTTTCGTGTTTCAAAAATTCAATCTGCTTAATCAGTCGAACATCGTCGAAAACGTCGCACTCCCGCTTGTCTACGCGCACATTCCGCGCCACGAGCGCCTCGACGCCGCGCGCCGCGTGCTTCACATCGTCGGATTGGGCGACCGCCTGCGGCACAAGCCCGCCGAATTGTCCGGCGGCCAAAGCCAGCGCGTGGCCATCGCGCGCGCGCTGGTCACCGAACCCGCGCTGCTTCTGGCCGACGAACCGACGGGAAATCTCGACAGCAAAACCGGCGAAGAAATCATGGGCGTTTTTCAAGCGCTTCACGACGCGGGCAAAACGATCGTTCAAGTCACGCACGACCGTGAGAAGGCCGAATATTCGGAGCGCATCATTCATTTGAAAGACGGCTTGATCGCACAGTTGGAAACAGTGCAGAAACGGCGCCGCGCGCCGAAGGTGGAATTGGGGTTGGAGGCGTAATTTCCAGAGCGGCGCACGCCAGTAAGCGGCCGACGCAGGAGAAAGAAGTCAGCATGTTCATGGAGTGGATCAACGCTGCCCGCATCGGCCTCGCCGGATTATCCGTGCATAAGTTCCGCGCGGCGCTGTCGATGCTTGGCATCATTTTTGGTGTCGCCTCGGTTGTCGCGGTCATCGCGGTAAGCGAAGGCGCGCGCGGCGAAGTCTTGAAGCAGCTCGCCGCGCTGGGCGCCAGCAACATCATGGTCGATGACCTCGATTGGAAAGCCAGCAGCGAAAAGCGCGATTTGAAAAAAGCGACGCGCCTGCATTCCGAAGGCTTGACCGTGGACGAAGCCAATTCCATCGCGCATTCGTGCGCGTTGATTTCGGAGTTCGCGCCGTTGCGCAAGGTTCCGGCGTCGGTGCGCCTCGACGAACAGCCCATCAACGCCGAAGTGATCGGCACGACGCCGTCGTATTTCTCCGTGATGGGTTTGCATCTGCAAAAAGGCCGCTGGCTGGTCAAAGCCGACGACGATCTGGGCCGGCGCGTTTGCGTGATCGACGAAACGCTGCGGCAGGAGCATTTCCGCCTCACCACGGCGATTGGCAGAACGATGGTGATCGATCACGAGCCGTATGAAATCGTGGGCATTCTCGAAAATGTCGAAACGTCGTCCGACGCGAAGTACACGGTTGACGACGTCAAGCAGCTCAACCGGCGCGTGTACATTCCGCTGCAAGCCGCGCTGTCGCGCACGACGCTGGAACCGCTCTCCGACGAAGTGTCGCGCGTGATTTTTCAATGCCGCTCCGCCGAAGACGTGCACGCCGCCGCGAGCGTGCTCAACCGCTTCTACGAAAGCTCGCACAATATGGAGGCGTTCGATCAGCGCTCGCGCGATTATTCGGTGAGCGTCGCGCAGGATTTGATCAAGCAGACCGAAGAATCTCAGCGCATTTTCAATTACGTGATGGCCTGCTCCGCGGGAATTTCGCTCGTCGTCGGCGGCATCGGCATCATGAACATCATGCTCGCCAACGTGACCGAACGGCGCCGCGAAATCGGAACGCGCCGCGCCGTCGGCGCGACGCAAGCCGACATCCTGCGCCAATTCCTTTTCGAAAGCCTGAGCATTTGCCTGCTCGGCGGCCTGCTCGGTTGCGCCGTCGGCGTGGGCTTCACGTACCTCGTGGAAAGCAGCACCGGCTGGCACACAAAAATAGCGTGGTGGAGCATGTTTGCGGCGCTGGGTGTTTCGCTGCTCGACGGCGTGATGTTCGGCACTTATCCCGCGTGGAAAGCCGGCAAACTCGACCCCATCGAAGCGTTGCGTTATGAGTAACACGGGCTTTCGGCTCGCGGCTTTTGCGCTATGATTTCCGCATGGATATCCGCCTCTTTCAAGAATCCGACGCGCCTGCCGTGATCGCGCTGTGGAAAAGCGTCTTCGGCTATTCCGCGGCGCACAACGATCCGGCGCTGGCCATTCGCAAAAAACTCGCATTGCAGCGCGATTTATTTTTTGTCGCCGAAGAGGATTCAAAAATCGCCGGCACGGTGATGGGCGGATACGACGGCCATCGCGGCTGGATTTATTCGCTCGCCGTTCTGCCCGAAGCGCGCAAAAACAAAATCGGCACGGCGTTGATGCAGCGCGTCGAAGCTGCACTCAAAGAATTGGGCGCGGTGAAGATTAATCTGCAATTGGTTGCGTCGAATGTGGCGACGGTTGAGTTTTACAAAAAGCTCGGCTACGCCATCGAGGAGCGCATTAGCATGGGGAAGATTATGTAGCGCGCCGCATTCTCACGATTCTTGTTATTTTTCAGCGGGTTCGGGCTGCTCCTCCGGCGGCGGGACTCCGAGCATCTCCGCAATCGCCGCCATCATTTTGCGCGTGACCTCGGCGGTTTCCTGCTTCGATAAGTTCCGCGGCACGGTGAACGGTTCGCCAAAGACGGCGGTGACTTTTTTGAATTTTGGAAATCTTGCGCCGCGCGGCAGAACGTCCCAGTCGCCCTTGATCGCCATCGGCACAATCGGCGCGCCGGATCGCTGCGCCAGAAAAATCGCGCCGCCCTGCGGCGGATAAAGTTTTTTCTCGTAGGCTACCTGGCCCTCTGGAAAAATGCCGATGCATGCGCCTTTCTCCAGCGAGGCCACGCCGGTTTTGAGCGCTTGAAGGTGCTTGTTCTCGTCCACCGGAATGCAGCTTAGCCAGCGGAAGAGCGGGTGCATCGCCGATTCGTAATAACTGCGGTACATCATGAATTGCGTCATGCGTGGCGCGGCGACGCCCAGGAACAGCGGGTCGAGAAAGCTGCCGTGGTTGGCCACGAGAATCACCGGCCCGTCGAGCGGCACTTTTTCGGCGCCGACGACCGTGAAACGAAAATGAAGCTTCAACCAGCACCACGAAATGAAGCGGCACAATTTGAACTGCATGCGCCGGCGGAAATTGGGCGCGCTGACTTCCGCGTGGTGCGACCAGATGGCGGTGTCCACGAGCCACGCGAAGATGAAGACGAGCGGCGAGAGCCAGAGCAGCACGCGCGGCGTCGCGTGCATCAATTCAAATTTTTGAACCGGCACCATCGCCTCGTTGACCCAGATCAACGAAGCGAGTGTACACGCGGCAAAGCAAACTGCCTTGATTGCAAACACCCGCCCGCGATAGCGCTCATCCGAAATCGCAAGCACATCGGCATCGACGCGACCGAGCAGCATACCGCCTCCGAGTGCAAGCGCGAACAGCAGCGGATAAAAGCTCGCCGGCGCTGCAACTGCCGCTGTGCCGGTCGCCGCCTCCAGCACAGCTTGGCTCCCGAAGACGCCGTTGAATCCCACGATCACGAGCAAAAATGCGGGAACATAAGTGAACACAGGACTCGCGATTCGGGCCGCTTTTCCAGCGCCGAGCGCGCCGGCGATCAAGCCGAGACCGGCCAGGCCGAGCGATTTTCCGATGAATACGTTTTTGTCGTCGCTGGATAGTCCCAGCACGTCGCTTCCGTAAAAAAACAACAGCGTCAGCATCATTGACGCAATGGTCCAAAAGGTGGTTTCGAAAAAAATCAGCGCAAGCAGGCTCGGACGCTTGAAGCAATACATGAAGCCGTCCCATTGTTCGGCCGCATACTCACGCAATGACATTTTTCGCGGTGGTTCGGACGTGCCATTTTCGCCTTGGCGCTGATTTCCAGGCACGGCGGCTTCGTCGGGAAGCCATGCAAACAGCAATGACGACAACAAATAGATCCCGGAAGCGATGAAAGTCATACGAACAGGGCCGAGGAACCCGGGACTCGCCAGTTGAATGCCGGCGTAACTGCCAACCAGATAGCTGAACAGTCCTGCCGTCGCGATTAGGCTTGCACCCATTGAACGACGCTCGTGCGGCAGTACGTCTGGCACCACGGCTGCTCTCGCTGGACTGAATGGAACGGTGATGACGTTCAGCAGGATTAACAATCCGATGCACCAGTTCCACTCTGTCGGAAGTTCTCCCGTTTGAGCCGCTCCCGGTCTGATGATGTTCCAAAGCAGCGCGACGTATCCGAGCACTAAAACCACTTTTATCGCTTCAAGCAGCGTTAGCAATCTGCGGCGGTTGTATCCATCCACAAGCGATCCGACGAACGTATATAGAATCAACATTGGCACGATCGAAAATATCTGCACGCGGCCGGCCTGAAGGTTTGAGAGGTCTTTTGTGAAAATAGCATTCGCGGTCGCGATCATGACGGCTTGATAAAACCTGTCGCCCAACGCGCCCAAAAACGACGCCCCCAGCAGTTTGACGTAGCCCGAATAAGCCAGCACGTTTGCGGCCTTAGCGCGCGGTTCGTCCGCGGCGGCTTGCGGTTCAGTCATGACGCATTTCCCGATTTGGAATTGATGGCGCAAAGATAGTCGATTGCGCGGCGTTCGTCAAAAAGCAGAAGTCAGAAGGCAGTGGTCAGGAGTCAGGAGTTAGAACTATTTGGCCAGCGGCGTTTTCGACAGGGCCGCGAGAATCGCCCAGACCAGCCCGATCAGGAGCACCGCGCCGATGAGAATCATGGTGTTGGCCAGCTTCGCGCTGCGGCGGATGTAGGCCAGGCCGCAGCCGGCCAGTCCCAGAAAGGATATGATGGCCGTGCCGTATAGTTGGTCGAAGCGCGCGGCGTAGCGCAGCACGTCGGGCATCATCGCCTCGGGTTTTTTAAACTGCAGCTCAAACCATTCGACCTGCCGCGGCACGATTTTGAACATGTAAATCGAAAGCGCTAGCCAGACCAGCGCGGCCACGACACTGGGCGCGAGGTATTTGTTATCCGATTTTTCAGGCGATGACGCCATTCAATTAAGCTCCGCGGACTCATTTCGAAACGCAATTCGATAGCGGATTAGGAATGCAAAATCAAGACACGATTCAATGTGCGTGTGCCCTTGTCTCTTCTCCGCGTCTTCGCGCCTTTGCGTGAGAATTATTTGGCCGGCGCCGGAGCCGCGGGCACCGCCGGTGCCACGTCCGGCTTCACTTCCGCTTTCAGCGCCTTTGCCATCACGTTTCGGAATTCAACTTTCATGATCAACCCGCCGTGAATCTGCAGGCCGATCGGGCCGGGCTCGTTGAACTCGTTGCTTTCGTATTCGTTGACCAAAGTCCCGTTGAGCCAGATTTTGTATTTCGGTCCGCGCGCGTCGATGCGGATTTTGTTCCAATCGTCCACCTTCAACATTTTGTCCACGTCATGGGCGGGCGCGGCCTTGTACGCGACTTTGGGCAGGTACAGTGAACAGGTCATGTCCTTTTTCAAACTGACGGAGTCGCCGATCTGGCATTGCCAGCGCTGGCCTTTGCGCAGAAAAACCCCGCTGTCGGCGCCCTTGGTCCAGCGCACTTCCAGTTCGACAATCACGTCGCCATATTCTTTTGCCGTTTCGAGCACGTGGCCTTTCATTTTTTTGTCGGTCTCTTCGCCGACGAGCACGCCGTCTTTTACGGTCCAGAATGGGTTGGGGTCGGGGACTTTCCAGCCCGTCAAATCCTTCCCGTTAAAAATAGGTTCGAGCGCTTCGTCTTCTCCGGCGCTGGCTGCGAAAATCGAGAGACAAAAAAACGAAATCAAAATGAGTGTTTTGGGCATCCACGATTCTCCGGTGGTCGTTACGGTATAAACCGCGAATGAGTTGTTAACAACGAATCGCACGAATCTGGACGAAGCAAGGCCGGGTATTTTGCCGTGGTCGCTCGGTAGGCCGCTCCGTTGGCGCTTTGGACGTCAGCGCGCAACGACCCAGCCCTTCGCTTCGCTTCGGGCTGGGCTATCGTAGTCCGCGCTGTTGGCGCTGAACGGCCACGGACTAAAAGCCCGGGGTACAAAGCAACCACGGGTTAAAAGCCCGTGTTACTCGACTTTGTAGCGCCAGCCAAATGGATCGGGGGCGGTGCCGAATTGGATGTCCAGCAACTGCGTGCGCAATTGCATCGTCAATTCGCCGGGCTTGCTGCCGCTGTTTTTAAAGAGCGTCTCGCCGCGATGCAGAATTTCGCGGATGGGCGTGATCACGGCGGCGGTGCCGCAGGCGAACGCTTCCTTGAACGTGCCAGCCTTCTGCGCTTCGATCAGTTCATCGACACTTATGTTGCGTTCTTCGACTTTGCGGCCTTGTGATCGCACCAATTCGAGCAGCGATTCGCGCGTGACGCCGGGGAGAATCGATCCGGTTTCAATCGTGGGCGTGACCAGCGTGTCGCCGATCACGAACATGATGTTCATCCCGCCCATTTCTTCGATGTAGCGATGCTGCTTGCCGTCGAGCCAGACGACCTGATCGAAGCCCTCTTTCGTGGCGCGGCCTTGCGCGGCGAGCGACGCGGCGTAATTGCCGCCGCATTTCGCGGCGCCCGTTCCGCCGGGCGCGGCGCGGACGTATTCGGTTTCAGTGCGCAGGCGCACGCCGCGCTGGTCCTGTCCCGCAAAATAATCGCCGACGACGCAGACGATCACCGCGAACATGTACGTCTCGGACGGATTGACGCGGATTACGCCGTCGGTGCCGAACATGAACGGGCGAATGTACAACGTCTCGGGGCGCTTGGGCAGCGAGGCCATGTCTTTGCGCAGCAGTTCGCAGATGTCGGCGAGGACTTGTTTGTTGTTGATCGGAACCATGCTCAAGCGCGCCGCGGAATTGTTCATGCGCGCGAGGTTGCGGTCGGGGCGGAAGAGGCAGCAGCTGCCGTCGGGCTGGCGATAGACTTTGAAGCCCTCGAAGATTTCCTGCCCATAATGAAACACAACGCTCGCCGGCGAAAGCGTGAACGAATCGAACGGCACGATCTCCGCTTTTTGCCACGCGCCATTGGCATAGCGCTGGCGCAGCATGTGGGGGGTGAAGGCACTTCCAAACGCAGCCATGATTCTGCACTCCGAAACGAGGAAGCTTGTACGCTGCTTCCGCGAATCAGTTATACATTTTGGAGGCGTGTTGAACAGAAGAATTCAGAAGCGCTGCGCGTTGCCGCCGAAATCACTCTTTCTTCCGCCCCGCCCGCCACGCAATCCACCTCTCGCACACGAACCACACTACGAAAAGAATCGCCAGGGCGACGGCGAGATCGCTAGCGATTGCGGCTTCCGATATCCTCACACGAAAGCGTAAAGTATCATCAAATGGATGCATAACGGAGGTCGACTTGTATTCGAACACTTGGCTGCGTGCGTGATATGGCCATCCATAAACCTTTTCGCTGTAGGTGCACCATCCTGCGTCCCGGTTTACGATCCGTGGCGTCACATTAAACCAAATCAACCCCCCCGCCGCAAACATCAGCAGCACCGCCGTGCTCAGATGCACTCGCAACCATTTGCGCCAAGGAGTTTCCGTCATCGCTCACTCTCTCTTCCGCCGCTTCTCCCTCCACGCTATCCACCTCTCGCACACGAACCACACCGCGAAAAGAATTGTGAGGGCGACGGCCAAGTCAACAGTTAAGCGGAAGTATTCGGTATACGTTGAAGGCGGTACTGGATCACCACCCTCCCTTGTTGGCCAGCTTGAGATACCAGAATCTTGAACGGAGCAGACAACCGGCCACCCATAGTACCGAAGCTCAGTCTCCCACTCCCTTGTTGCATAGTTCCTAATTCGCGGCATCACATTCGCCCAAATAATCGCCCCCGCCACAAACATCAGCACCACCGCCGTGCTCAGATGCACTTGCAGCCACTTGCGCCGAGGGGGTTGCGACATCACCATTGCTTGCTTCGTCCCGAACGGGCCTGAAAGGCCCACACATCCTAGCCCAGGGCGTGAGCCCTGGGTTCGGGTCGCCCCGGATTGAAAAAGCCCTGAAAGGGCGACACACGGTCGCGCTCAATCCCACAAATAACGTTCATCGTATTCCATGTGGTACAAATCGAGAAGACGTTTCAATTCCTCTTCAAACGTCATCGTTTTGTGCCGCTCTTTTTGATTGTCGATGTATTGAACGACCCCATCGATCGCCGATTCACCGATTGAAAAATTGCCGTACCCATTTTGCCAGTGAAATCCCGCGTGAATTCGTCCCTGCTCCTTCATCCATGACGATGAATTTGTCTTGAGTGTCCCAAGGACTTCGGAGACCGATCTATTTTTCGACAGACGGAACAGCACATGCACGTGATCGGCCACGCCGCCAATCCGGATTGCGTGCGATTCCAAATTCTCGAGGATGCCGGCCATGTACGCGTAGAGACGCGGTTCGATCTCGGGCCTGATCGATGGAGCGCGGTTTTTTGTGGAGAAAACGGCGTGAAGCAGGATTTTCGATAACGATTGCGACATGAGCGCGCCTCCATTGTGCCGCCCTTTCAGGGCTTTGGTTTCGCGGTGCGAGCCGACCCAGGGCTCCCGCCCTGGGCTAGGATGTGTGGGCCTTTCAGGCCCGATCCATTGCGCGATCTTTATCCGCTCTAGTTCGCTTCAATTAATTTGAGCGACTTCACGCTGGCGTCGATTTTTTTGCGAAAGCAACCTCACCGGGTAGCGCGTCGCGTCACACCTCGCAAGCCGAAAATAGCTCACGGGCCTTTTCGCGCGGCGCGGCGGCGGATGAGCCATTCGCAGAGACACCCGGCGCCCGAAAGATAAATCATCGCCATCACAATGTCGAATTGAACGCCGCCATAATTCCATTCGCGCTGGTTTGGCTGAATTTTCGTTGATGAATAATCTATGTAAATATACGCAACCGCCGGCCATCCATACTCAGTGCGAGGATATTCCACAACCGACCATCCAGGCGGGTCTGTGCGTTTTTGGGAAGTTAATTTTGGCGTAGTCTGCGCCCAAATCAACGCGCCCGCGACAAACATCAACAAAATGGCCGTGGAGAGATGGATTTGGAAGCGCGCACGGCGGGGAGCCATCGCTTACTCGTTTCTGATAATCCGCGCCGACACATTGATCGCCGCGCAGCGCCGCTTGATGTCGTTGGCTTCGAAGAGCGGAATGTTTTCGGCGAGCGCGACGCTGCCGGCAACGCACATCTCGGCGGCTTCGTGTTCGGGGATGCCGTGCAGTTCGGCGACCAGTTCGTGCACGACCGGACTGCTGCTGCGTTCGATGAAGACCGAGCAGATGATCTGTTCGCTTTCGGGATCTCCCCCCAGGCCTTCCACGTCGCCTTCGCTTTCGCCGCCGGATTCGTCGAGTACGTTTGGGCCGGGGTCGAGGAAGGGGCGCACGGTTTCGTGCGGGCTGACGCCGAGGCTGGCTTCGAAAGCTTGCAGGTCCATGGGCTGGCTATTGAGCGGCAGCGGCTGTTTGTCGTGAATCGCCGGTTTGAGTTGCGCGCGGCCCGCTCCGGGCAAAATGGGCACGTCCGGCAGCGGAAGTTCGACGGGCGTGTTGCGGCGCCAGTTAGCTTGCGCGGCCTGGCGTTCGGCTTCGGAGGGCGCTGCGTTGCCCGTGGGTAATTGAACCGCGCCGGATTTGCGCGGGAGGGAAATATGGCCGGTCTGGCGCGGCTGCGAGGCCGTGGGCAGAATTACCGCGCCGGACGCGGCGCGCAAGCTAGGCGCGGGCGCGGCGGCCGCGGAGAGATGCACCGCCGTGCCGCTTTCTGCGCGCGCGAGCGTGACTTGGAGCGAGAGTTTTATTTTTTGGCCAGTGTACGGACATGGCACGACAAGCGACGCCGTGACTGGAACTGGGATTTCAGGGGGCCCTTCCGCTGGCGAGGGCGGAGCGCCGGTGGCTGGAAGCGCGGGCATCGTGGCAATGCCGCTGGGAGAACTCGACTGCGAAACAGGGACCGGGACCGCGGGCTGAAATTCAGTTCCCGGCGCAATTTCGGCCAGCGAGCGGCCTCCGAATTTCGGTGGATGCGCCCAGCCGACTTTCGGAATGCCGGAGTTGGAGCCCTTCTCGACATCGAAACGGCAGCCGGCTTCGGCGACGTCGTCGAGCGCGGATTGGACTTGATGCGCTTGTTTTTCAGATAATTTTTCAAGAAATGTAATGGGCGCGGCCGAGACGATGCGCAAGCCCCAGCCTTCGTCGCGGCCCATGCAGCGGGCCAGAGCCTGCGCGACGGCCATGTCCTTGCCGGGGTAGCGCCCAATCAAGACCACCGAGTATTGCGCGGTTGCATCGCTCAAAGTACTGTTGCTCCGTTTACGATTTAAATTATATCGGAGTAATATACATTTGCAGCGCATGAAAAGTTGCAAAGGAATGAAAGATGGGCATGAGATCGCGAAAATGACCTACGCCGAAGCAGTGTCCTACCTCGACGGTTTCGTGAATCTGGAGCGCAGCGCGCTGGACCAGTCCGCGCGCGCGGTGATCACGCTCGACAGCGTGCGGGAATTGGCGCGGCGATTGGGCGATCCGCAGAAGCGCTTTGCGAGTATTCACGTCGCGGGCACCAAAGGCAAAGGTTCGACGTGCGCGTTTGCGGCGTCGATGCTGCGCGCGCAAGGCTTGCGCGTTGGGCTTTATGTGTCGCCGCATTTGGAGGATCTGCGCGAGCGCATCACCATTAATGAGGAGCGCATTCCGCGGGAGGATTTCGCGCGGATCATGAGCGCGTGCCGGCCGGTGCTCGACGAACTGCGCAACCCGCCGGTGGGCCAGCGGCGGCCGACTTATTTTGAGATACTCACGCACTTGGCGTTCACCTGGTTTTCGGAACAAAAATTGGACGCGGCGGTGATCGAAGTGGGGTTGGGCGGGCGCTTGGACGCGACCAACATTATCGAGCCGCTGGTGTGTGGAATCGCGAACATCAGCTACGACCACACGGCGATTTTGGGAGGCACGCCGGATTTGATCGCGCGCGAAAAAGCGGGCATCCTCAAGCATGGCATCCCCGCGGTCTTTGCGCCGCAATGGCCGGAAGTTATGCGGACGCTCAAAGAATGCGCGGCAAACGTCGGCGCGCCTGCTGAATTTGTCGGCGAGCAAATTCGTTTCGCCAAAGTGGATACGTCATCAACCGAAGAATGGCCGCTGCCGCGCGCGTGGGCGCGCATGCCGGACGGCGCGGAGTTCAACGCGACACTGGGCTTGCGCGGTGCGCACCAGATCGAAAACTGGGCGTTGGCGCTGCGTCTGGTCGATTTGTTTTTGATCAAACGTGGCGCCGAACGCATTTCGCGCGAAGCCGTCGAACGCGGATCGCGCGAGGTGGAATGGCCGGGGCGTTTGGAATGGTTGTCCACGGCGCGCGGCGCGCCGTTGTTCCTCGATGGCGCGCACAACACACTGTCGGTCGAAGCGGTGTTGAACGAACTGCGCGGGAATCTAAAATCGCGCGCGCCGCTGGTGTGCTTGTTCGCGTGCGCGCGCGACAAGGACACGAGCGGAATGTTGAGCGAATTGGCGCGCCCGGCGCTGGGCGCTCACGAGGTCATCTTCACCGACTCAGGCAGCCCGCGCAGTTGCGCGCCGGACGAGTTGGCCGCCGCGTGGAAAGCGCTCACGGGCCGCGACGCGCTGGTACGTGCGTCGAGCGCCGAGGGGCTGGCGCTCGCGACGGAGATGGCCGGCGAAAAAGGAATCGTGCTCGTCACCGGCTCGCTGTATCTTGCGGGCGCTGTGCGCAAACAACTCCACCCCAAAGGCGCGGCATGACCAAACGCACGTTCGCGCTTGCCGCTGTTCTCGTCTTGGCGCTGGCCGCTGGCGCGCTGGCGCTGCAACATTTTCATCGTGCCGTGCCTCTACCCGAAGCTTCAGCGCGTTGCTATTTTTCGCCGAGCGGCGGTTGCACCGAGGCAATTGTGAGCGAATTGGAGAAGGCGCGCAAAAGCATTCACGTGCAGGCCTATTTGTTCACCTCGGCGCCGATTGCGAAAGCGCTCAAGGACGCGCACGATCGCGGCGTGCGCGTGCAGGTGTTGCTTGACAAGAGCAACAAATCGGAGAAATACAGCGTCGCGGATTTTTTGGTGCACGCGGGCATCGAGACGCGGATCGATTCGGGCAAAGGCATCGCGCATAACAAAGTGACGATCGTGGACGAGCAGGTGGTGCTGACGGGATCGTTCAATTTCACTAAAGCGGCGGAAGAATCGAACGAGGAAAATTTGCTGGTGTGCGACAGTTCCGCGCTGGCCGCGCGATATCTGGAAAATTGGCGCAAACAGGCGGCGAAATGCGCGCCGTATGCGGGGAAATAAAAGATGTGTCCGAAAACGATTTGGCAGACCTCCGCCGGTTTGATTCTATGCGTTGCGGTCCCGACGCTTGCTGGCGAGCCTCGCGGCGCGCCGGCGCCGGTTCAGTCGATGGCGACTGAGACATTTTTCGAGCGCATTGGGATCAACGTACAGTTGGGGCTGCCGCGTTCCTCTTATGCGCGGTATGCGGACGTGGTCAAGCCGCGCCTGCACGAACTGGGCCTGCGCTACCTTCGCGACGCCGTTTCGGCAGACCGCTCCGATCAGCTCGCGAAGCTCAAGGATCTGGCAGCGGCAGGGTACCGCTTCGGTCTGGTGATGAAACCGATCGAGGCCGTGGATTTGTGCAAAACACTCTCGGATTCGGTCGTGTTTGCGGAGCCGCCTGACGAGCCGGACCGCGGCGGCGAATCCTGGCCCGACGTCGCACGTGCAAATCAGAAGGCGCTCTTTCAAGCGCTTAAAGCCAATCCCGCAACAAAGAGGGTTCAGGTAATGGCTCCGGGCCTGCGCGATCCGATCGCGTCGCACGTGAAGCTGGGCAATCTTGTGGATTTCTGTGAGTTTGGAACCATTCGCGTTTTCCCGCGCGGCCTACCGAACGCCGGCAGTTCAGGATTGACCTTGGGCAAGCAGAATCAGGAAGTTCAACGCACGTCCGGCAATAAGGGCGTGATAATCAGCGAGGCCGGCTATCACAACTGCCTGGAAGCAGTGGATCCGCCCGGCGTGCCTGAATCCGTCGCCGCCAAATACCTGCCGCGCATGTTGCTGACTCAATTCAGCCTCTCGTATTTCACTTTCCTTTTTGAATTGCTCGACAGCGAAGCCGATCCGAAAATGACGTCGGCGGAGAAACACTTCGGATTGCTGCACGCCGACGGTTCGCCGAAGCCGGCCTTTATCGCGATGAAAAAGCTCGTCGAATTCATGCACGATCCCGGCCCGACGTTTCTTCCGGAGACGCTCGCGTATAAAGTTGAAGTCCCGCCCAAAGATCTCTCACAGCTCTTGCTCGAAAAGCGCGACGGTACGTTTTATCTGTGCCTGTGGCAGGAGGCGCTGAGTTACGACCCGAAGCAGCGGCGCGAAATCGCGGTGGCGCCGCACGACGTCACTATCGTCGTAGGCCCGGCGCTGGCAAGTGCTTCGTATTTTTATCCGCTGCGCGAGGGCGACCGGCCGCGGCCCATCGCAGATTTGCAGAAAATCCGCGTGCCGGTCACGGATGAAATCGTGGTCGTGGCGTTGAAAAAGAAATAACCCCGTGATGCAGGCGTCCCGCCTGCACGTTCGTCTTGTGAAGCAAGTCCCTTCCGAGAAAACGGCGGCGTTTCAATACGCGAAAAACGTTCAGGCAAAACGCCTGCACCGGGCTCACTTCCCTTTGAAAATCTCCTCATTCGTCGCCTTCAAATCCGCATTATCATCCACAATTTCAATTGGAATGCTCAGCAGGACTTTCTGCGGATCGGCGCATTGCTGGTCGTCGCAGGCCTGAAAGTGGACTTCGACTTTCAGCAGTGATTTGCCCAGCGGCGCGGTGGCGGGCACATTCAACGCTGCTTTGCCGATGACTTCGCCGGAATAGACTTTGAGCTTCTGATCCGGAAGCGTCAGCTCAACGGGATCCGGATATCTTTCGTCTTTGAGCTCGCCCAAATCTTTGTTGAAGAGCGCAAAATACGTGGCCTTCAACAGCGGATCGTCGGGCGTGTGAGCTTGAATGTGATTGCCTTGCGCGATGCTGAATTTCACCGCGACAGGCGTGCTCGCGCCGCGTTGGAACGCGGACGCGCCGGCGAACAGTTCCACTTTCACCGCGCCGCGCGTGGCGGACGGTTCGGGTTTGATTTCGGTTTTGGCCACCGCGCCTTTGGCGACTTCGGCGTCGTGGAACGTCGCGCCGGCCAGCAGCAAACTTTCGGTCGCGCGCGGAATGCGTTCCATTAATCCGTGGAATTCGGCGAGCAGCGCCTTGGCTTTGGCGTGATAGCGCTCGTCACCGGTGATCAGCCACAATTCCACGAGCGCCTGCGCGGCCCAGCCGTTGCCGCTGGGAATCGCTTTGTCAGTGGCGTCCTTGGTGCGAGCCAATAATTTTTCGTGATCGTCGGCGATGAAGAAATAGCCGCCGCCTTTTTCGTCGGCGAAATGTTTGTCCATCAAGTCAATGAGCGCAACCGCTTCCTTTTTCCAGCGCTCGTCCTGCGTCGCTTCGAAAAGTTCCGCGAAGGCCAGCGCCATGAAGGCGTGGTCGTCCAGGTACGCCGGAAGTTTGCTCTGCCCTTTGCGGTGCGTGGCCAGCCAGCGGCCGCCGGGCGTGCGCTGATTTTTCAACATGAACTCCGCGGCTTTGAGGGCGGCGTCTTTGTAGCGCGGCTCCTTGAGCAGAACCGACGTTTTCGCCAGCCCCGCGATCATCAGGCCGTTCCACGCGGTCAGGATTTTGTCGTCGAGGCTCGGCCAGACGCGCTTGACGCGCGCGACCAGCAGCGTTTTTTTCCAGCCGTCCACTTTCGCGCGCAATTCGTCTTCGCTCAGCTTCAAATTTTTCGCGTGCTCGGCCAGCGGCTTCGAGAGGAAGAGAATGTTGTGGTGCATTCTTTTGCCGGTCGCTTCTTCGTGAAAATTGCCGTCGTCACTGGCGTTAAAAATTTTGCAGAACGTGTCGCCATCTTTGCCCAGCAGCGCTTTGATTTCGTCCGTGCTCCAGACGTAAAATTTGCCTTCTTCGCCTTCGCTGTCGGCGTCGAGCGTCGAATAAAATCCGCCGTCGGGGCTGCTCATTTCGCGCAGGACCCAATCGCAGATCCCGCGCGCGACGCGTTCGTAATTGGGATTGTTGTAAACAATCGCCGCTTGCGCGTACGATGGCGCGAGCAGTGCGTTGTCGTAGAGCATTTTTTCGAAGTGCGGCAGGAACCAGCGCTCGTCGGTCGAATAGCGGTGAAACCCGCCGGCAAGGTGATCGTGAATGCCGCCCAACGCCATTTGGTCGAGCGTGAGCGTGATCATTTCGTCCAGAGCTTTCGGATCGCGCGCGTAGCCGTGCTGCTTCATATAGAGGAGATACGGCAGCCCGTTGTTGGGCGGGAATTTCGGTGCGCGGCTGAATCCGCCGCGCTGCGGGTCGAAGGATTCGTGGAGGTCTTCAAGCGTCGCGGCGAAGAAATCTTTGTCGAGCGTTGTTTGCGCGTCGATTTTGCGGTTGGCGAGCTGCTCGCGCACGGCGTCTGACATGCGTTCGGAATCTTTGACGATGTCGTCGTGTTGATTCAGCCATGCTTCATGCACGCGGTTGAGCAGCGATTTGAAACCAATGCGTTGCCCGAAATCTTCGGGTGGAAAATACGTCCCGCCATAGAACGGTTTGCCTTCCGGCGTCAGAAAGACAGACATCGGCCAGCCGCCGCGCCCGGAGACAAGTTGCACGCACGCCATGTAAATTTCATCGATGTCCGGCCGTTCCTCGCGATCGACTTTGATCGCGATGAAATTGTCGTTGAGGATTTTCGCGACCGATTCGTTCTCAAACGACTCGTGTTCCATCACGTGGCACCAGTGGCACGAACTGTAGCCGACTGAGAGAAAGACCGGCTTGTTTTCTTTCTTCGCTTTCGCAAACGCTTCGTCGCCCCACGGGTACCAGTTCACGGGGTTGTGCGCGTGCTGGAGCAGATACGGGCTGGTTTCTTTGGCGAGTGCGTTGGTGAATTTGGGATTCTTGTCGTCGTGGGTCACGGGCGGTTCCTCGGAGAAAGCGCAGAAACTCAGCGCAAGTGCGAGCGGTAGCAAATATTTTTTGGGCATGGCGAAGCTCAGCGAGAGATTTTGACGGTCGGGACCGTGAGGGAAGTCTAATTTGGGTCGAGGCGATTGTCATGGTTTAATTTGTTGGGGTCGCGTTATGACGGGGTAAAGCTTTGTTTGAATTCAGGATGAGGCTTTCGCATCGCCCCGCAATTGCCGATGACAAATGCAGTTTTGCGCGGTATGGTAGCGGATGTCGAAATCTTGATGGATGCGGCGCAATGAACTTTGTCAACGCGGTCTTGAGCCACGGCTTGTACGTGGGTGTCGTGGCGGTTTTGATCGTCTGCGGCTTGGGACTGCCGGTGCCGGAAGAGGGCGTATTTCTCGCCGCGGGCTGGTACGGCGCAAGCCACGACGCCACCGTTTGGATGCTCTGCGTATGCGGCGTGGTCGGAATCCTGTTGGGCGATTCGATTCCGTATTGGGCCGGGCGCAAGTATGGCGTGGGCGTGTTGAAATGCCGGCCCTTTTCGTGGTTCGTGAAAGAGAAGGGGATCGATCAGACGCGCGCGTTCTTCGGCAGGCACGGTTCGAAAGCGATTTTTTGCGGGCGCTTCGTCGCGGGTCTGCGCATGCCCACGTTTTTCATGGCCGGCTGCATGGGCGTCAAATATCCCGCGTTTGTGTTGTGGGATTTGCTGGGCGCGCTGATCTCCTGCCCCGTCTCGATCTGGCTGGCGTACACGTACGGCGAGCGCGCGGAGAAGATGCTGTCGGAGAGCAAGCCGTTTCTCTTCGGCGCGATTGCATTGGTGGTGCTGTACACGATCTACCATGTCTGGAGCCACCGGCCGGGGAAAGGCAATTCCTCCAAAAACGACAGCGCCGCCGCGGCGTCGCCGAAGCCGCCTTCGCCGCCGGCCGTGCCGCGCGCGGCCGATTTGGAAACAACCCCTCACCCCTAACCCCTTTGCCTCAACGGGGAGAAGGGAACGATTTTCCCATTTTTCGCAGTTTGTTTAGTGACTCTCGCTCTGCCAAACGTATCATTAATAGGTGCAAAGTAGGACGGGTCTCCGGCCCGTCCAGTTCGAGCTTTGAGTTGCGAGAAGGAGTTGGTGTCATGATGAAAGCCGTGATTGCGGTTGTCGTGGTGCTGGTAGTCGTGGCGGGGATCGTCGTGCTGCAAAATCGCGGCGAGGCGACCGGCGCGCAGCCGGGGAGCGTGAATAACGTAAGCGTCACGCCGCCGAATGCGAATCCGGAGCAGCAGCCGGTCTTTGAGCATCCCGAATCGCATGTGATTTACTGCGCCGAACCGGATTATCTCGAAGACAAGTTTACAAACAAAGAGGGCATTCAAACGGTGGTGCTTGAAAAGGGCCATGCGTCTGAGGGCGTCGCCGTCACGTTCCTGCGCTCGCCCAAATGGCTGAAACAATGCCCGCTCGATGCTGACCACGAAAAAGAGGACAAGCTCAAAGAAACCGCCGGAAAGGTGCCGGGGCTTGCTGTGTACAATTTCAATGTTGAGCGCGCCGGTACGTATTTCGTTTTCTTGAATGCGAAGTGGACCGACACCTGCGGCAACTCCTGCTGGATTTTGATGAATGGCCCGGAAAAAGGCGGGCATGGTCCAGAAGCGGGTGACTATCACATGATCAAAGATCAAAATGGATTCAAGACCGAAAAGGATTATGAAGCCGCCTGGCATGCGGTGATGAACAACGGCCAGCAACGCAAATACGAATTGAAGGCCGGCCCAAACCGAATCGAGATTCACACGCGCCAGGATGGACCGACGTTTTATCAACTCGTCGTCTCCACCGATTACAACATGCCTATCGGAAAATGGGTCAAGAAAAAATCGTAAAGCCGATTGAGGAGAGCGATTTTGGACGAAGGCCATAAAAGGAAAGAACGAACGCCGCGAAAAAAAGCGTCCAAAACCGCGAAGGCCGCGATGCTGGGGCTTGGCTTGGACGGCACTGATGGACATACGCGCATCACGGTGGGAAAGAATTTCAAACTCGTCGGCGGCTCGCACGACACGCATTCCGCCATGCAGGAGACGGCGATCAAAGTCAACGAGGAACTCGACCGCCGCCACAAGCGTCTCGAAGACGTGCAGCCCAATGAATTCGCGGAGATTCTCGAACGGTCGAAGCCTTGAACGGCGGGTTCCAGGTTCAAGGTTCCAAGTTCAAGGTTGAGGGGCGCGCAATCGCGTGAAGAGCAAGGCACTTCCTTTTATTTTCTCTGCATTGCTCAGCGCCACGAGCCCGCTCGCGTCCGGCGCGCGCGCCGAAGATACGCCGCTACCGCTGCTCAACGCCATTCAGGATCGCCACGTTGCGATTCAGCAGTTGGTCGCGCCGGCGATCGTCGAAGTCCAAAGCAGTTTGCGCATCGACGCCAAGCGCAGCACGCTCAATTACGGCAGCGGCACGGTCATCTCCGCCGATGGGCTGATTCTTACCTGTACAACTTGCTGCCCGCCGGGCGCTGAAGAAATTCAAGTCACCTTTCCCGACGGACGGCAATTCACCGCCAGTCTGCTCGATTACGACGAAAAAACCGAAGTGCGCGTGTTGAAAGTGACTGACGCCGCGAACGCGGCGAAGAAACCTTTCGCGTTCGTGCAGCTTGTCGATTCGTCGAAAGCGCATGTGGGCGATTTGGCCTACACTGCCGGAAATCCGTTTCACACCATCAGTCGTGACGGGCAAGTCGCGTGGAGCGTGGGAACGATCTCCGGCATTTACAACCTCACCACCAATTGCGACAAATGCGCGCATTACCGCGGGCAGGTGCTCGAAACCGACGCAGCCGTGAACCGCGGCAGCGACGGCGGCCCGCTGATCGACGCCAACGGGCGCTTGCTGGGCGTACTCACGATGAGTTACGGCAAATCGCGCTGGATGGGTCTGGCGATTCCCGTGCATCTGGTCAAGGCGAACCTCGCGCGCACCCTGCAGAACGTGCCGATGATCGATCCGTCCGTGCCGTTCAAAGAAAATCAAAGCGAAGGCGCCAAAGCCGCGCGCGAAATGATGGACGGGCTCTCGATCGCCAGCAAACCCGCGCAAGCGGCGATGGTCAAGTTAATCGTCACGCGCCGCAATTCGGCTCCCCGCCCGCCCGCACCGCTCGCAGGCCCCGATGACCTGCCCAATCCAGGCGGCGAACGGCCCGACACGCCGGTCAGCGGCGTGGTCTTCGAACCGCAGGGTTACATTCTGACCAGCGCCTTCAATGTCGAAGGCGAAGACACCGACAAGCCGGAAATCACCGTGGTGCTGTCGAATGGCCTGCGCCTCAGCGCCGAGCGCCGCGGTCGCAACTTCGGGCAGGACGTCGCGGTGTTGAAAGTGAACGTCCCGAAAGGCGTGGTGCTGCCTTATATTCCATTGGCGAAAGATCCCGAATTGCGGCTCGGCCGTTTCGTGACGGTGCTGGGAGCCAGCGAAGACGGTGCGGCGCCCACGCGGACCATGGGCGTGGTCAGCGCCGTGGGGCGGCTGGACGGCGGCGTGGTCCAAACCGATGCGCTGATTAACTACGGCAATTCCGGCGGCGCGGTCATCGACCTGCGCGGAAATCTCGTCGGCATCGCCTCACATTTGAAACTCAACAGCGAATGGAGCCAGCCCAATTCCGGCGTGGGTTTCTTCGCGCAATCGGACAAAATTCTTGTCACAATCGGCGATTTGAAGGCGAATCTCGACATTCGCAATCCGGTGCGTGAATCGCGCCTCGGCACGCAGACGCTCGACGAAGCGCCTGAAATTCAAGGGGTCGCCATCGACAAAATCGAACCCGGTTCGGTCTTCGCGCGAGCGCAAATTCTCGACCGCCCCGGCGACCGCTTGCGGGAAAGCGACGTGGTCGTCAACGTCGATGGCATGGAAACGCCCAACCCGCCGACGCTTGTCGAGGTGCTGAAAGCGCACAACCCCGGCGATGTGATCGACATCACCTGCATGCGCAATCGCAAGACGCTGCACGCGCGCGCCACATTAGGCGGGAATTGACACGGTACCGAAAATGCACATCGCATCGCACCATTTCCATCGACTCGCCGCGCTTCATGCCGCGTGCTTGCTCTGCGCCGTCTCCAGTCTCGCGTTCGCCGCAAGCGACACCGACGCCGAGACGCTCAACACCGCTCTGCGCATCGAAGCCGAGATGACCAATGCCGTCGATAAAGCGACCAGCGCGTTTGCGTTCGTCGGCTACGGATCGGGCATCGTGATCAGCCCCGATGGCTACATCCTCTCGAACCATCACGTCGCCGGCGAACGCAGCCAGTGGACCGTGCGCGTCTTCGGCACGCGCAAATATTACGTCTGCGATTTGGCCGGCACCGATCCCGTCGGCGATCTGTGCCTGCTTAAAGCCCGCACGTCCGAAAAACTGCCCTACGTCGAATTCGGCGAGATCGCCGCGCTCAAAGTCGGGCAGCAATGTTTCACCATCGGCGATCCGTTTAAACTCGCCGACCCGCTCGACGGCCCGCCCGCTGTAAGCCTCGGCACAATCAGCGCGCTGCACCGCTTCCAGCAATATTACAGCGACGCGATTCAGACCGACGCCGCGATCAACCCCGGCAACTCCGGCGGCCCGCTCGTCACGCTCGACGGCAAACTCATCGGCATCACCGGCCAGATCATGGTCCGCTTCGGCGCGCGCTCCAACACCGGCATCGGCTACTCGATTCCCGTCGATCAGATCAAGCGCTTCGTCGAGCCGCTCAAAGCCGCGCGCGGCGGCATCGTCTACCACGGGCGCCTGCCCAACGGAATGGCGTTCGCGCAGAGCAAGCTCTACGATGAGCGCCAGGGCATCGGAAGCGAAATCTTCGCCGACACGCAGAAAGCGGTGGTCAATTCCGTTGAACCCGGATCGGAAGCGGAGAATTTTCATTTCCAGGCCGGCGACACGGTCCTCTCCGTGGATAATATTCCCGTGCTCAATCAATGGCGTCTCAAAGGCATCGTGCAAAGTTACCTCGAAGGCACGCAAGTCTCGATCAAAGTCCTGCGCAACGACCGCCCCGTGCAGCTTCAATTCCGGCTCCCGCGCATGTTGCCGTTCGTCGCCGCGCAAATTCCCGAACTGGGTTTGGACGTCGATCCCGCGGTCGCGGGCAATGGCCTGCACGTTTCGCGCGTCGTTGCGAGCGGCCTTGCCGAACGCGCCGGCGTGCAACCTGATGACGTGATCGTGATGGTGGACGGAAAGCCGCCCGTTTATCGCTGGCAATTCGACGTGCTGAAAAAGCCCGTCGGCTCGCAAGTCTCCATCGAAATCCGGCGCAGCACCGGAACGGGAATTGTGCCGCGCACGCTGACGATGGTGAGATAGACAAGAGACAGGAGACTGGAGATTGCCTGTCTCTGCAGTCTCCAGTCTCCTGTCTCTAGTCTGCCCTTACTGCTTCTTCAACTGAAACTTCCCATCCTGCCACGCCCCGCGGACCAATGTCGCGTTCTCATATTCCACGCGCAGCTTGAGCACTTTGCGGTTTTCGTTGAGCGTCTTGCCGGAGTTGGGCCCGGTGAAGAACTGGACGTTGTTGTTGATCAGGACCGACGACGAATCGCATTCGATCGTCGCGCCCGCGCCATTTTCGACGCCGGCGAACGTCACGTTCACGCTGCCCGAATCGGTGCCCGCCACCAGCGAACTGATGGTACCAGAGAACGGCGACTGAAGCTTGATCGTCTCCGTGCAACTGAAACTTCCGCTGCCGCTGATGATCTGCGATTGGCCGCGCAGCGCTTTGATCAAGCTCGACGGAAACGTGAACGAAATCGTGCACGCTTCGCCGAAGACGCCGCCTTGGCTGAGCGTGCTGTTGTGGACGCCGGTCATCGTGCCGCTCCAATTTTCCGCGCGCGGCACGCCGCCGGGCGTCGTCGCGCCGGTGATGCCGGTCGGTTGCGTGACGGTGAACGTTCCGGAAACGCCCGCGCCCGAGAACGTGCCGTTGAGGATCTGCGGGTAAACCGGATTGTCCGTGGGCAGGCCGGTGAAATTGATCGTGCCCGTGTGCGTGCCGCCCGCCGAACAGCCCGCCGGTTCCACCAGCTTAGTCGCGGTGAAATTGAGATTGCCCAGATCGTCAAGCGTGCCCGTGATCGCGCCGATGGCTGCGTCGGACGATGTCACCACACCTTCTTTCACCGTGAGTTTCACCGACACCGCCGCGCAATCGCCGGCGAAAATATTGAGCGTGTAAATGCCGTCATATTTTCCGCTCGAAATCCCGCTGAACGTGATCGGCTTGCGGTGCGCGTCGAAAAGCTTGTTGAGCAGCGTCACGGTCAGCTTGTCCCGGCCCGGATCGTACTCCGCGGTGGCCCAGCGCGGCGGGTTGGTCGGGTCGCCATTCTCGTACACGACGCCGTAGCCTTTGCGGCCTTGCGTAAAGAGCAACTGCCCCCCAAACCCCTGCGTCAAATCCAGCCCCCAATCCTGGTCGCCTTGAATCGTGACGACTTGCCGGTTATTGGAGCGGTCGCATTGAATCAGCAGCGTCGTGGGCAGCACCGACGCGACGTACATCCCGCTTGGCACCCCCTCCGACCCGTTGCGCAAACCGCCTTTGAAAAGCGTCTGCGGGTTGGTTTGGAGCAGCAGTTGAATCTGCGCGTTGCCCGCGGTCGCTTTTCCGGTGAGCGTTTGCGCAAGCAGCACCACGCTCGTGCGTTGATCGGAGACGGTGAAATTGCCGTCGATGTTACCGGACGCATCGACCGGCGCGGAGCCGGCGATGTTCACCACGCCGAATTCTTGAATCGCCGCGACGCCGGAAAAATTGCCCGCGCCGTCAAAGGTGACGATCAGCGTCCCATGCCCGCCCAGCACGTATTCGCCCGAAGGTTGCGCGGCAAACACCGAAAATGAAGCAAGAAGCCCAACCAGAGCCGCGTACGCCAGCAAGCGGCCCTTCAAAAAATACGGAATGTCCATGAATCCAAGCTCTCTCACAAAAGTTCCTTAACCCCCATATAGTATCGCATCCACGCGCAATACTTCCAAAGCAAATATGGCGGACGCCGGTTATGGGGCCTGAACAGGGCCAACTATAGGGATCACCGTTTCTGTCCCGTATGCCACTTCCACGCGTGATCCACAATCACGCGGATGTCAGCGAACTTCGGCTGCCAGTTCAACGTCTCGCGCGCTTTGCGGGCGTCAGCGACCAGCTCCGCAGGATCGCCGGCGCGGCGCGGCGATTCCTGCACGGGCACTTTGCGGCAGCTAATCGCTTCGACCGCGGCGATGACTTCACGCACCGAATGGCCCTTGCCGGTGCCGAGATTCAACGCCAGATTCGCGCCACCTTTCTTGAGATGCGCGAGCGCTTTGACGTGCGCGTCGGCCAGATCGTTGACGTGGATGAAGTCGCGGACGGCCGTGCCATCGGGCGTGGGATAGTCAGTGCCGAAGAGGCTGATGTGCGGGCGTTTGCCGCGCGCGGCGTCGATCACCAGCGGAATCAAATGCGTTTCAGGCGTGTGGTCTTCGCCGATTTCGCCGTCGGGATCGGCGCCCGCGGCATTGAAGTAACGCAGCGCGGCGTACTTGATTCCGTAGGCGTTCGAATACCAATGCAGAATGCGTTCGACGAACAGCTTCGATTCGCCGTAGGGATTGACCGGATGCTGCGGGTGCGATTCGTCGATCGGCACGCGGATTGGATCGCCATACGTGGCGCAGGTGGACGAGAAGACGATTTCCTTCACGCCGGATGCGACCATCGCGTCGAGCAGGTTCAGCGTGTTGACGGTGTTGTTGCGAAAATATTTGCGCGGATCGGTCATTGACTCGCCAACGAATGCGTTCGCGGCGAAATGCACGACGGATTCGATGGCGTGGCGCTTGAACACGCCGGCGACAAACGCGGTGTCGGCCAGATCGCCGACTTCGAGCGGGCCCCATTTGGCGGCGTACGTGTGGCCGAAGCAGAGGTTGTCGAGCACCACCGGCGAATGCCCCGCGCGCGAAAGGAACTTCGCGGTGTGACTGCCGATGTAACCCGCACCGCCGGTGACTAGAACGACCATCTGCAAATCCTCGCGTCGTGTTATTTGATCTCACTGAACTTAAACGTGAAAGTATAATTCGCCGCATTCGTCGCATTTTCGACGTACACGGTGATCTCGCGCTCCTGCCCCGGACTGAGCTGCGCGGGCAGGTTGCGATCGACGGTCGTCAGTGTGGATCCGTCGGCCTTCAGCAGCGTCATGTGAATCGCAACGTCTTTGACATGCACGTTCTTTCCGTTGCGCACAGCGCCGGAAATTTCGACGACTTTGTCCACGTTCACGGTCAGAGGATTGAAGATCACTTCGACATCCGGCTTGTTCTGAAACTTCGCTTTTCCCGTCGCGGGCGCAACCGCCGGCGTGGCGCTCGATTTGGAATAGGCCACGCGCTGTTCATATTCCTCGTACGCGGGAAGGCCGGGGATTTCGAAGGCCAGCGTTTTGATTTCGCCGGCGGCGATTGCGCCGGGCACTTCATGAGTGAAGCGCTTCACTTCGCGCTTTCGCGGGCCGTAAAAAATCATCTCCAGCTTCACGTGCTCAACGGTGGCTTTCAAGCCGTTACGGCATTGCACTTCGACTTTGTACGACGAACTTTTTGGATCGATGTGCGTGAATTTGAAGTGCGCGAATTCAACGTCCTCGACATTGCTAAAATCGCCGCCAGAGAGCGCGGCTTCGGGCGGCGCGTCATCGCTGTTCAAGCGGATCGAATAGCTGCCGTAGATTTTCGGCGCGTTGGGCATCGTAAACGGAATGTTCCGCTCCGCACCCGCGGCCAGCGTGCCGTCGCCGAGCGTCGCATTCCAATCCTTGATTTTATTTTTGCGCAGATCGAAGAACGTCACAAAAATCTTCATGTTGCTCGCGGCTTCGGTGCCTTCGTTTTTGACGTGAATCGTTCCGTTGAACGTGCCGTTCTTGTCAACGCTCGCTTCCTTTCCAAGAATCACGACATTCGCTTCGCCTTTCGCCGGCGTGTTCTTCGATTCCGGCTGCGCCGCGTCGGAATTGCCGAACCAATCTTCCTTCTTAGTGCCGTTGTAATTAATGGCGATCGTGTAGCTTTGAAAGACGGGGACGAGTTCGGCGACGAACGTCACTTTGGCGCTCTCGCCGGCTTTCAGCGCGCCGATTTTTTGCGTGATGGGTTCGAAGACTTTTTCGCCCAAACCCGTCGCATACGTCAGCGTGACACTCACGTCCGAAACCGGCGCTTTCGATACATTTTTTACGTTCACGCTCGCCGTGACGCGGTTGCTTCCCGTCACCGTTTTGCGTTCGCGCGCGACGGTCCATCCGCTGAGCTTGAACGTGTCCTCGGCCGGTTCGTTCGCGGCAAACGCAATCGAAGAAAAAACGAAAAGCAAAACCGCAAACGACGCTGACTTCATTCGCGCACCTCTATAGGACTTATAGGCCCTATAGGACCTATTTTTGCAATTTACTTCTTTAAGGCTTCCACGCAAAGATTTAAGGCATCCACCGCGTAGGACGTTGAAAGCACCGCGTCGTTTTCCATCCAGCGCGGCGCCTCGTTCACAAACGATCCATCGGGCTTCTGCAATTTCAAAAGCTCAGCCGCGAGGTCCTTCGCCCAATGCACTTTCTTCCCGTCCGCCGTTTCCAATTCCTTGATCCCCGCGGCGGTCATAGCTTTGGCCATCACATTCGCGTAATAAAAATAACCGGTCGTGCCATCGGCGCCGGGTTGGTGATCGACGGCATAATTGTTGCGAATCCATTTGAACGCCGCTTGCAAGCCCGGATCGTCTTTCTTCACGCCCGCGTAAATCAAACTTTTCACGGCCATGTAGGTCATGTTTCCGTAAGGCTTGGGCATTGTTTTGCCGGACTTGGTTTTGATCGTTTTGAATTCGCTCACGTCCGGGTAATAGACGTAGCCGCCCGTGTTGTCGCCGCCTTTCATTGACGGCGCGTCGTTGGTTTCGTCGTTGTCCTGGCAGCGCTGGATGAATTTCACGGCGTTTTTCCACGCGGGAGAATCCTTCTCCAAACCGAGCGCATTAAGCGCTTCCATCGAAAATCCGGAGTTGCTCAGATCGGCGCGCGGATTGGTGCCGTATGAAAAACCGCCGAAGGCGCGGTAATGCTCCGACGGATTGTACCCCTTCTCTTCATCAAGCTGGCAACTCAAGATGAATTTCTTGGCTTTCTCCAACACCGGCTTGTACGCCGGATTTTCGAGCGCGGCGAGCGCAATCACTGCAATCGACGTGTTGTAATTGCTCAGCCCCAATTTCTGATCGAAAATCGAACCGTCGGGTTCCTGCTTGCTCAGCAGATATTTCACTGCTCTTTCGACGGCGGGGTTGTTCTCGCGCAATTTGCGCGGGCTGGAGGCCATCGCTTTCAGAGCCAATCCAACCATGCCCGGATTGGCTGCGGCGGTGGATTTGCCGAAGGTGCCATTGTCATTCTGCTGCGCGATCAAAAAATCGACGCCTTTGTTCGCGCCGGCGATTGCGGCGTCGAGTTCGGCGCTCTCCGACGCGAGAAGATTAGCGCATGCGAGCAGTGCGAGGACGGTTAACGCGATTTGAAATTTTCGTGACATGTTGAGGCTCCACTAGGCCGCCTAAAGGCGGGACTACAAACTACAAACCTTTCAAACACAAATCCAACACGACCAGCGCCATCGCGTTGGTTTGAATGTCGGATCCGAACGAACCGTCTGGCTGCTGCAATTTCACGACGCTTGGGCCGAGCAGTTCGGCCCATTTTACTTGCTTGCCATCGACTTCAATTTCCTTCTTGCCTTCTTCCGCCGCGTGCAGCACAGCGGCGATGGCGTTGCGCATCGAATCCGGCGCGACGGCCGCGGGCGTCAGATGGCTCGCTTCGAATTTCGGGAAATCGGGTTTGCCCAGTTCTTTGACGCGGTTGCGCAGCCGCTCGATCACTGGCGCGTACGTGTCGTTCTTCGTCGCCTTCAATGCGGTGATGATCCACTGAATCGCTTCGGCTTCGTTGATCTGCGCGCCGTCCACGTGGCCTTTGTCGTCGATTTTGCTGAGCATGAATTTCACGGGCATCGTGATGTACGGCCCGTTGGCTTCCTTGTAATCGCGCGGGTGGCCGCACAAAGCTTTGATCGCCATCGCGACCGTTTCGGGCGCTGTGGCAGAATCGAAGGTGCCTTTCTTCAAATCGAATTGCCGGATGAGCCAATCCGCCGAGCGTTCCGCCGCGCCGCGAATCGCTCCGGCCGCTGTGCCCGCGTTCACAGTGCCGGCCAGCAGCAAGGAGAGCGCGAGCGTTGCAATGAATTTCATTGTCAAGCCCCTTCCGTTTGTACCGTTCTCTTACGATTGGCGACTGCAAGAGGGAGAGCAATCCGATCCGCTCCCTTGCGGTCGCGGCTCGTCTTAGCGCGGCGCCTTTGCTTCATAATACTTCTTGAGTTGCTCGCGGACATCTAAAAAATGCGACTCCGAATTTGACCACGCGCGCTCAGTGTCCTTAAAGGGGGCGTACGCCGCCGCGCGGTTGGCGGAGGTTTCCTTCGGCGATTCAGTACGGTCGGTGGCGGCAACGGACTGTCCCTGATATTTCACGCCGTCTTTCGCGCCAATGTCTTTGCGCAGCATTTCCAGAAGCTGGCGCACTTCCGGCGTCAATTCGCTCTCGGGCAAGCCGCCGAGGGCATCGTTGAGTTCCTTCAGTGCGTCGGCTTTCATCGATGTGGGCAGCTTGTCGTCGGTGGCCATCAATTCCAGCTTGCGCAATTGCGCCGGCGAAAGCACCTGCACGCGCGGAACCTGGCTCAAATTTGCTTGCGCGTTTGTCGCGTCGCCGCCGCTTGCGACGACTGTAATTGCCGCGCCATTGCGCTCTGATGCATTGAGCGCAACGGGTTCGCTCGCCGGAATCAGCAGCGCGCTCAGCAGCAGAATCAAGGCGAGCCAAATCGCTCGCGTCCACGCCGGCCAGCGCATGGGCAAGTGCTGCGATAGACGTACGGAATCCGCCGCGCGCAGCGCCGCCGTGCGCTGAGCGTCGCGAAAACCGCGCTGCATCGCGCTTAAGCGGCGCTCGTCGAGCGCTCGCAAATGCAGCCACGTCACCAAATGTTCCTGCGTGCCCGCGCGCGCATCGACCAGCGCAGCGACCGATGCGACGCGCGTGCGCGTCGCAAAGAAAGCGGTGACGCTGGCGCAGGCCATCACAAAAAATGGAAGCGCGACCGCCACTGGCGCGCCAAAAACTTCCCGGCCAGTCCAGCGCATCCAGCCGACTGCGGCCGCGGCGCAGACCAGCGCGATAGCCAGCGCCGTCAGGCCCGCGATCAGCGCGCGTTCGATTCGCACGCGGCGCGCGGCGCGCGTTAGAAGTGTTTGCAGTTGGGATTCGTTCACTGAATCGCCTCGACTTCCTGCGGACGAAATAGGACTTATAGGACTTATAGGACTTCTGAGACCTGCCTATTAGGGTCAATTGCAAAAGCAAGACGCGCGCCAGAGCCGCGACAATCTTTGTAGCCCAACGATTTATCGTGCTACCATACTCATTTCTTGCATTTATCCGCCAATAAAAAATGGATGCCCGATCGCATCCATTTTCAACTCAACCTACACATGCCGAAACTCTGTACAGCGGCTGTTCATTCCACTGAAATGTTCCCGCCTTCGTTCTTGAGCTTCTGGCCATCTTTCATCGGTTTGGTTTCGGCTTCGATCTTGACGCCGGGCGTGCTGAAATCGATCGTGTAAATGCCCGCGTCACCCTTGGCCAGCGCCGCGCCGATTTTAACTTTTTTCGGGCTGAGTTGGATGACCAGCGGCGACGTGCCCACTTTTACTGAGCAGACGCGGTTCCATTCCCAGTGGTCCACGCCAAGAATATGCACGCGCTGCAAAGCATAGATTTCGTCGTACCCCGCCTCGGCGCGGACTTGGTAGAGCATGTAATCGAATTCGGGGTAGCCGCGTTCATACAGGCTCAGTTCCTTCTCCAAATCCTCCACTCGCAAATCCACCGATTTGAAGGGCAGCACGCGGAATTTCTCTTCATTCGAAAACGCGTACCCCGTGGGCGATTTCGGGTCGGGAATGTCCGGCATGGCCGCTTTAATCGAATATTGGCCGGGATTGCGGATCACGTAATAGCGCCCGACTGGCAGCGTGTACGCGGGCGAGGATTCGCCGGCCGCGACGTATTTGTTCGGCACCGGGTCCAGCGCCGTGGCCTGGTCCGGCAGGTTGTCGCGCGGAATGGTCACGGGCTTGGCGCCCTCCGGAACCGTCTCGCCTTCTTCTGGCAATTTGGTGATGATGAATTCAACGTTGTCCACCGGACCCAGCCGCGGCGCGCGGTAGGCGAAGCCGAGGCTGTTTTCGTTGACCGGTTCGACTTCAATTTCGCGCGTCGTTTTCTTTTTCTCGAGCAATTGCTTTTGCTGTTCAGGCGTCATTTCGCGCAGCTTTGAAAACTCTTCAGACGTCAACTGCGCCACGTCCGTCACGGTGACTTTTTTCTTGACCAGATCTTCTTTTGGCGTTTTGTTGACCAGCGTGATGTCCGCGACCAATGCCGCGACCGGATCGGAACCCGGCCCGCGCACGTACGTGTCGCCGTTGGGCAGCGCCAGTTTCAATTCGATCACGCCCTCCGGTTCATCGCCCGCCAAGGCCCCCAGCGCCAGCGCCAACCCCAGCCCGCATCCTGCCACATACCGCGTCATGGACATTTGCCACCCTTTAGTTGTGTTGAAGGGTAGTTCATAACGGGTTTCGCTGTTTTCGTCAATCGCGATAGTCGCCTTTCGAGAAATGAAAGGCAAGTTATGAAGCATTCCTTCCTTGCTACCGTCTTATAATCCGTTAGGTTTCCAATTTATTTCTCAAGCTATGGGAGAATCCCATGCGCCACGCGCCTGCGCTCTGCCTCGTGCTTTCGATCTGTTTTGCGTTGTTTCTAAGCGGTTGCTCGAATCCGCAGCAAGTGACGCTGCTTCACGAATTCCCGACGATGACGGTCATCGCCAAAGCCGAACCGGCACCGAATGCCGCCGACCCGCGCGACAGCAGCGACGAATTCCTCAAACGCTTTGATGCATATCGCCAGACAGATAAAGCGCCCGCGCCAGCGGAACTCGGCGGATATCACATTCTTGTCGTGCACGGTTTGCTGGGCGAAGTTGGCATTCGCTTCACGCGGCTGTTTGATCGAATCAATCCCAGCCAGCACACCATCGACTATCTGAAAGATCAACAGATCGTGCTGCGCGACGCCGGCGTTTCCGGCGAAGTGCTCGATTACAAAAGCGAATCGGTTGAGCGCTGTGGCGCGGAAGTCGCGCGGCGAATCATGGCCTCGGATAAGCCTGTGCTGTTGATCACGCACAGCAAAGGCTGTCTCGACACCCTCGAAGCGCTCTTGACCGTGCAGCGCGAAGGGAAGCTCGACAAAGTCGCCGGGTGGATTGCAATTCAAGGTCCGTTCCGCGGCGCGCCGGAAGCGGACGAGATCGATGGCGACCAGTTTCGGCGCATCGGCACAAAAATCGCGCTCAACTGTCTCGGCGCGCGCTACGTGGCCGTCAACGACATGATGACCTCGACGCGCCAGCGCTATCTGGACGCGCACCGAGAGGAACTCGAGCGGCTCACCGCCAGCGTGCCAGTGCTGTGTTTCGCAAGTTGGAAGGCCGATTCCAAACCGCCCGGCACCGACGGCTCCGTGCCGGTCGAAAGCGCGATTCTCAGCGGCACCGATTTCATCGCGGTGCGCGGACTCTCGCATTCCGCCACCGTTATCGGCGCGCACGGCGAATTCGACCGCGTCGCGTTCACGCGCGCGCTGCTGAGTATGATGGTAGAACGCATCCAGCAGCGGGAGGAAGTGGGCGTGCGGTAAACTGAAGCGTGTGTCGTTGACTCCTATCTCCTATCTCCTATCTCCTATCACTCCCATGTTACTTTACTGCTGCCGGTTTCGAATTAGACTGGCGGCATGAAGAAAATTCTGCTCACCAATGACGACGGGCTGTCATCGCCGGGCTTGACTACGCTGGCCGCCGAACTGCTGCACACAGGCGAATATGAACTGCGTGTCGTCGCGCCGGAGAAGGAACAGTCGGGCGTCGGGCATTGCATCACGATTCATTGGCCGTTGTATGCGGAAGCGGTGACGCTGCCCGATCCGGTGAGCGCGGTGCCGGCGTTTCGCGTTGCGGGCACGCCCGCCGACTGCGTGAAACTGGCGATCACCAATTTATTCCCGGATTTCGTGCCCGACATGGTCGTCTCCGGAATTAATCGCGGGCCGAACGTGGGCATGAATGCGTTTTATTCAGGCACGGTGGCGGGCGCGATGGAAGCGCGCATGAACGGGCTGCCGGCCATCGCGTTGTCGCTGGGAATTCCAGCGACCGGCCTATGGCATTTCGGATTGGCGGCCGAATTGAGCGTGTCGATCATCGAAGAAACGCTGGAGGCCGGTTTGCCGGATTGGACGGTGTTGAACGTCAACATTCCCAACTGCGCGCAGGGCGAAATGAAGGGCTTGAAACTCACTCGGCAGGGCAAAAGCGGTTTCAAGGAATACTACGTCGAGGAGCAGGCCGAAGGCACGCGGCGGCGTTTCCGCTTGGAAGGCAGCATGATTTTCCGGGACACCGATCCGGACGACGATGCGCTGGCGCTGCACGAAGGCTGGACCACGGTAACGCCGCTGGGCTTGTCGATGCAGGACGATGCGGCGTTCGACGAATTGCGGGAGTGGGAGATGTTTGCGCGGAAATGATTTTTTGCACGCAGAGGCGCGGAGGCTGGTGGTGCAGGGCTATTCAAAAGTCCTTATTTTTCATAGATGAAATGCCGATCTTATTTCTAAAGGAGGTCGGGAAAGATGAGCGCAACCACACAAGTCTCACTTTTGGACGCCTTCAAGCAGGTTCCGGATCCGCGGAAACGGCGCGGTGTGCGTTACCCTGTCGAGGCGCTTTTGACGCTGGCGGCCACCGCCATCGTTTGTGGCATGCGCTCGGTCAACGCCATCGGCGACTTCGCCCGCAACCATTTTGAACTGGCCAAAGAACTGGGCTTCCGCCGCAAACGGCTGCCTTGCCAGGGCACGTTTCATTATCTTTTCAAAGTCCTTGACATCGACCAATTCGAAGCCGCCTTGCGCGTCTGGGCGCTGACGTTTTGCGAAGCCGATGGTCGCCAAAATCCATCGCCATCGACGGCAAGTCGCTGCGTGGTTCGGCGCGCGAAGCGATCGACTGCGTGCATTTGCTGAGCGCGTATTGCGATCAGGCGGGCGTCGTGCTGGCGCAGCTTGAAGTCGATGGCACGACCAACGAGCCCAAGACCGCGCTGGAACTTCTGTGCCTGATTCCCATGACGTAGGCGAGCAAATCGAGCGTCCGCGTGCTCGCCTATTCCTTCACGTCGGACAGGATCGCCAAAGCCGTCGTGGACGCGCATAAGCGCGGGTTGTCCGTTGATGTGATCTTAGACCGCGCACAGAACACGAAGGGCTACTCGTCGGCGGATTTTCTTCTGCACGCCGGTGTCGCAACGCGGCTCGATTCGACTCACGCCATCGCCCACAACAAGGTCATGGTGATTGACGACAAAATCGTGATCACGGGGTCGTTCAACTTCACGACGGCTGCGGAAACGAAGAATGCGGAGAATCTGTTGGTCATCTCAAGTCCGAAGCTGGCCGCTGCCTATCTGGAAAACTACGACAAGCTAAGGAAAGTGAGCACCGCCTATATGGGCAAGAGTCATCAAAGACCGAACTGCCGGACGAGAAATGAATTCAAGCCGTGTCGATGCTCGTCACTGCCCGGTCGCGTCCTAATTTGAAATCTTTGTTTTAAGAATGTGGGCTTGGCGCTTTGAATTCGATTTTGACAGTGCGCGAACCGGTATCATCGACGATGCCAAGCGATTTTTTGGCGACCTCGACCAGATCATCAGGACCGCCGAATTTTAGTGAGAAGCCGTCCTCGAACAGTGATCCAACCACTTCACATTTGACGCCGCTCGCCTTGTCGATCTGCTCGTCAACATAAATAGCGACAGCGCCTATTTCCTCGCGCCCCATGTCTCTGATTGTTGGTTGACGCGGCTTTATTTCTTGAAGATCGTATCTACATCCACGCGCCAGCCGGGCAGCGCGGGTTCGGCGTCGGCTGTTTCGCCTCGGCGGAAAGTGCGCTTTTGATTGGGCATTGCGATCGAATAGGCGTGGATGCATTCGGCTCTGATATCGACATCCCAAACGACTTTCGTTCCAGCCGCGAAATAATCGGCGCGTTTGGCGGCCAGCTCTCTTTCGGCGGAGGGGCCGTAGCCGTCCTTGCTGCGCACTTCCACCGCAAACGTCGGCGCGCCCTGAATGAAATCCATCTCGTCATCGCTCTCCGGCCCGTCGTAATAGGAGACGTCGGGGCAGAACGATTCGCGGCCGGACGGCAGCCCGTGAACGGCGTAGCCAACGTTGTCGCCGCGTGCCCGCCCGCGCCCTGTCGCGCGAACGTAGTCGAGAATCAGAATCACAATATTGAGCGCAAGCGCGCCCGGCCGATCGCCTGCCGGCATAAAACGCACGATCCTCCCGCAGACGAGTTCGGCCTTCCCCGGCTCGCGATGCAGGTCTTCAAGCGCCGCTCTTTTTTCCTCGGTCAGCACCATGCATTAAAATCATACAATGAAATTCGGGCATCTGCACGAAAATTGTGGGCCAAAATCAAAACCCCACGACAATGGGTGTTTGGGCGTGAATGCTTAAAGGAACCTTGTGCGAGCGATTCATTCAAGCGCTCACACACCGGCACCCCCAGCATTCCGCCGCCGTGTCGAAGCCGCAATCGCTCAATCAAATCCCGCGTAGATTATAGACGCAAATCCGCAACAATACACGGCTGAAAAAGTGAATTTGGGCGCTTCATAACCGGCAAAACCGCTCTCGGCTGCGTTCGTTTAACTTCGGCCCGGTGTTGTGCAGGTTGCATGTTCAATTTCGGCGCGATTGTTGGACTCGCGCCGCTTCTGGCAAGTTTGTTAGAACTGCCCCGGCACCACGCTGGGGCCTGTCGTGGTGGACGGAACGCTGCCCGTCGAACCGCTGGTTGCGCCCATTGTTCCGGTCGTGGTCATGGTTCCGGTTGGCGCAGTTTTCGTTCCCGTGGTCGTGGTTCCACCCGCTGCTGTCGCTGCCGCCGCCTTCGACATCACCGGCATCGCCGGATCGCCGAAGATCTGCTCGGTCAGGGTCAAGTCGGTGTAGAATCCGCTGCCCTTCGCGTACGCCCATTGCTGCGTTTTCAACAGCGCGTTGCCCCAGCGCTGCGTCGTGCCGGCGTTGGTCAGCAACTGGCTCATGAACTCCGTCGCGTTTTGCGAATTCATGTACGTCGAACTGGCGATGCTGGCGCTGATGCCGCCTTGCGGCTGCGTCAATGCCTGAATCGCGATGCTTTGATAACCGGCCTCGTCCTTCGCCATCCAGTTGGCCGTGCAGGTCGATTGCAGGAAGACCGCGGATCCCGTCCATTGCGACACCGAGTCGTTGTCCAAAATGCGCGGCACTTCATTGCCCAGGCGCACGGCGTTGCCGTGGCCGATGTAAATCAGCAAGTCTGCGCCGCCGTTGGCGGCTTGCGTCAGCGCGGCGGTTACTTCGGGCGAAGTCTGATACGTCACGCCGAGATAATTCGGCTGCCACGCAAGGTCCGGATGAGCCTGCGCGATGGCACCGGCTTCCGCGGCGAAATCGCCGGCGTCAGGGTCGGCGCGATCGGCTGCGGCGTGCACGCGATAACCGGTCGAAAGACCCGTGTTGTTGAGCACGTGCTGGACGGCGTTGCTCAGTTCGCTCGCATTATTCACGGGCAAGCGTCCGACCGCCACTTCCGGATATCCACGGCCGAGATCGCCGAACATCGAATCGCTCGTCGCCTGCGCCCAGAAACTTGTGGACACCAGGAATGTCGGACAGAGCGGATCGACGCCCAGCCCACTGTAGTTGCGGTAATCGTAGGTCGTTCGGCCCAGGAGCAGCACGTACCGCGGCCGGATCGAGCGGACTGCGTTCTGAATGCCGGTCGGGCCGTAGCGGCCGTAATTGTAGTAATCGAAGATTTGTTCCTGATCGACGAACGAGCCGCGCAAGCCCTCCTTCGCGCGCTGCATCAGCAGCGGCTGCACCGCTGCGCTGAATTGCGCTGGACCGACAGGCATGTACGCCATTGCCGTCACCGGTTTGACCTGCCGCTTGCTGATTGAAATCGGCAGATTTTCCTGGCCCGCCGGCACAACGAGATACTGCCCCGTGCCGCCCGCCGGCGCGGTGAAGCGCAGCGTGTACGTGCCGTCGGCCTGTGCCTGCGCTTCATACGGAATCAATGTCGCGCGGTCCGGATAGCGCGCATCGACGACCCACGCAATTTCGGAACCGGCATCGCCGGAGCTTGGCAGGTGAGCGATTTCGAACAGCTTGGATTGTGCGCTTGGATTATTCACGGTCAACGCTTGCGACCCATCCAGCGTGCGCGTGTAGCTCATCGTCATCGAATGCAGGAACGAAATCTGGACGCCTGTGCCGCTTCCTGTATCTGTGCCGGAATTCAGCGCCGGCGTGACCAGATCGATTTGGTTTGATCCGTCAATCAGCCCGCCCGGCGGCATCTGGAAGCTAAGCTGCATCATTGTGTTCCCGCCGGTCCATGTGGCTTGCCCCGCCGGTTGGCCGTTGACCAGCACTTGGAGCGCATGGTCCGTGTCCGTCAAACTCCACAGGTTTACCGTCAGCGCCGACGCGCCGCTGCTGGCGTTGGGCGTATTAATGGTGAAGCTCTGAGTCGTGCCGTCGGTCAGGTACTGGCTGGAGAACCATGGCGCAAAAGTGAATGGGCGGTAATTGAAATCGAAATACACGTCGTGGTAACTGGTGGTGGCGCTTGCCGGCGCAGTCGTGTTCGCCGCTTGCAAACCGCCGAATAACCCCGAGGCGTGCAGGACTTGCCCCGCGGGTGTTGCGCCGTTTGTAGCGCGCAGGAAGAGCGCGTCCTTGTCGGTGTAATCGTCCTGATAGCCTGGCGCGAAGACGAGCAGGCCGTTGCTGGTCAACGCCAGCGCCGTCAGCGCGCGTCCTTCGCGTGTGATGCTGAGACGGTTGACATTGAATCCGGCGGGCAACATCGATTGCGGAATCAGCATCACGCCCGGCGCGTTGTAGACGACTTTCGCGGCTGTGAAACTGCCTTTGGCAGTCGTTGTTGCGGTGAACCAGCGCGCGCCGGCCGCAGCGCCTGCAGGCGAACTCGACGCAATGGTTCCGCTCCCTTGCGCTCGCGGCTCACTGCGAATTGCGTCGATCGCGGACTGCGCAACCGCGCTGAACGCATCGTTTTGATGCAGCGCGCGCACGCTCGTCGCGGAAAGCAACAGTTTCCCTTGCGCGTCGAAGGCCAGCTTCGCGGTCGGGTCAGCAGTTTGGCCGCTTACTGACGTGCGCGGCTCTGGCGACGCAAATTCTGCGCTCAAGCTGTTGCCGCGCTTCTGGCCGTCCTCCAGCGCGACGCTTGCAATGGCAGCATCCAGTGCGCCGGCCGTCATCGTGGTGTCCAGCGCGCCGACTGCAATGGGTTCGGCGAGTTTTGAAAACGCTTCGCACTTTCCGGCGATGCTCACGCTTTCGAGTTTGTATTCGTAGATTCCCGGCGCGGCCCAATCGTAAAGCCGATAGTCTCTCGAATCGGGATTGGTGATGCGGCCGGCAATCAGCGCCGGATTCACTCTCGTCCATCCTGACTCCTGACCCCTGACCCCTGACTCCTGACCACGGCGATAAACGTTGAATCCGGCGTTTTGGTATTCGGAGACACAGTTCCACGACAGCAGCGCGCCGGTGCCTTCGCTGCGTGCCGCGAAGGATTCAAGCGTCGCCGGCGTGACGGCCGTGCCGGTCAGGACGAGTTGAACGCGATTCGCCGGAGTCAGCGCGGAGGGGAGGAGGACAGGCGTGTTCGACGAATTGACGTATTGGACGGTCAAGCCGGTGGCGCTCGCTAAGACGGTGCCGAATTTTCCGGTGATGAAATTGCCCGCCGTCGTCTGAAAAATCGTCAGCGTCGTGACTGCATAGGTTCCCGATTGCGATTGGATTTGCAGCGTCGCGGCAGTGAGGTCCAGGTTATTCGCCGACGTGACAACCAGGAAGTCGGCGGCTGGCGTGGCGGGGTTGCTGAGGCGGATGTCCACCGTTCCCGCGGGGGTAGCCAGCGTATTGACCGCAAAAATTCCAGGCGCGGCGGTCGTGCCGAGCGTGTCACCCGGAATGATGAACGATCCCGCGGCCAGCGAGACGGGCCGATCGACCAAGCCCGTCGAGGTAGTGTTTCCATTGCCGCGCAATTGCGCGCCGGACACGACCGAAACCGTGCCGCCGGCGTTGTTCAGCGTGCCGTCCACGAGCAACGTTCCCGCGCTGACCGTGGTGGTGCCCGTGTACGTGTTCGCGGCCGGTAGTGAGAGTGTGCCAGTTCCATTCTTAGTCAAGGAACTCTGACCGCTTTCG